>JADMIO012770956.1_pt1 | contig 56915 bp, 56 predicted proteins | sample 8958161 | NCBI WGS metagenome assembly JADMIO01 (sample SAMN16585339, study PRJNA669376) | soil metagenome | isolation source: Crop rotation soil | place: USA: Cullars Rotation, Alabama | collected 2011 | reverse complement strand
ATTTATTATTGCAATTTAAATCAATATACATTATACATTATACGAAGTTATATTCGATGCGGCCGATCTAGCAGAAAGTCAAAAGCCTCCGACCGGAGGCTTTTAACTTCTGTCACCTAGGTTACGCCCCGCCCTGCCACTCATCGCAGTACTGTTGTAATTCATTAAGCATTCTGCCGACATGGAAGCCATCACAAACGGCATGATGAACCTGAATCGCCAGCGGCATCAGCACCTTGTCGCCTTGCGTATAATATTTGCCCATGGTGAAAACGGGGGCGAAGAAGTTGTCCATATTGGCCACGTTTAAATCAAAACTGGTGAAACTCACCCAGGGATTGGCTGAGACGAAAAACATATTCTCAATAAACCCTTTAGGGAAATAGGCCAGGTTTTCACCGTAACACGCCACATCTTGCGAATATATGTGTAGAAACTGCCGGAAATCGTCGTGGTATTCACTCCAGAGCGATGAAAACGTTTCAGTTTGCTCATGGAAAACGGTGTAACAAGGGTGAACACTATCCCATATCACCAGCTCACCGTCTTTCATTGCCATACGAAATTCCGGATGAGCATTCATCAGGCGGGCAAGAATGTGAATAAAGGCCGGATAAAACTTGTGCTTATTTTTCTTTACGGTCTTTAAAAAGGCCGTAATATCCAGCTGAACGGTCTGGTTATAGGTACATTGAGCAACTGACTGAAATGCCTCAAAATGTTCTTTACGATGCCATTGGGATATATCAACGGTGGTATATCCAGTGATTTTTTTCTCCATTTTAGCTTCCTTAGCTCCTGAAAATCTCGATAACTCAAAAAATACGCCCGGTAGTGATCTTATTTCATTATGGTGAAAGTTGGAACCTCTTACGTGCCGATCAGATTAAAACGAAAGGCCCAGTCTTTCGACTGAGCCTTTCGTTTTATTTGACCATGTTGGTATGATTTAAATTAATACGACTCACTATAGGGTCAGTGCGGCCGCGACTTCAAGTCACGTGAATTCCAAGCTTCGGATCCCACTGTGCTGGAAAGCCTCGTCCTCACGACGCGTTTGCCGCCAGCGGCTGGCGACAGATGTAGGTTTTCACCTCACAAATTTTGCAACAATGCATCGAATTGCGCACAGCTATTGAATAATCATTGCAGAAATCGATTGTGTCAGTGACACGAAATGATACATTTGGGGACATATTTGACATATTTTACTGATTCTCCCCTGTGAAACCGCCCATCGAACCCACACTTGCCGCTGTCGATGCCGCCCGTCTGGACTTTCACGGGCTGCACTACACACGCCACAACATGCGCCGGCAGGAGCATCTCGCCTCGCTGGGCCTCGATCTCGACAATCGGACGGTTCTGGAGGTCGGCGCCGGGATTGGGGACCACACGACCTTCTTCCTGGACCGCGGCTGTACTGTGACCAGCGTCGAGCCTCGGCTGGCGAATTGCCACTTGTTCGCCGCTTATATGCGCGAGCGGCTGTCGTGGGGGTATGAAGCGGCGCGCAGATGCCAGATCATTCACGGCGATGTCGAGCTGATCGACCATACGATGCGCAATCAGTTCGATGTCGTCTATTGCTACGGCGTGCTCTATCACACGACCGATCCCGCAGCGACGCTCGGTATCCTCGCTCAGCGCTGCCGTGAGCTCTTGCTCCTGGAGACGGCGGTGTCGCTTGGGGATCACGAAGCCATCAATCCGGTGAACGAACTTGCGCCTATTCCGTCCCAGGCAATCACGGGGCAGGGGTGCAGGCCGACACGCAGATGGATTTTCAACCGGCTAAAAATGTTGCTCGGGCACGCCTATATGCCGCGGTCACAGCCGGCTCATGAGGAATTTCCGCTCGATTGGAAAGCGAGACCTGCCGCCGGCAATCGTATGACACGCGCGGTTTTTGCCGCCACCCGAAGCCCTCTTACCAACCCGATGCTGATCAGCGAGGTTCCCGATCGTCAGGTGCAATGCTAGGCGCGCATCCTTCCCGGCAGGACCAGCGATGCCGGTTGCACCAAAAAAGGCGGGGAGCGATCCCCGCCTTTTTCCTATGAATGCTCGGCTTACGCGATTACTGCTGACCGGGTGGCTTTCCGCCCGCGTCTAAGTAAGCCTTATAGCGCTTGTCGCTTTCGTTGAAATATGTGCCCCAGGGACGGTTGTCGGTTTCATCCCAGGTGTAGGTGGCATCAAGCGGATCGCCCAAAAGACGCTCGTTGAGAAACCCCTTACTGTCCATGAACACCTTCATTGAAGGTCCGTTGGTGTCGGTGCAGGTGTTGTACAGCGGGCGGTTCAATTCGAGGCGCGTCTCTTTGTCGAGCGCGAAATTGAGCCTTGCCGTCACCGGCTGCACCAGAACTTCGGGATCGTAGAGCGTGATCTCGCCTTCGATCCTGTCGCCGTTCCGGCGATATTTCTCCACGGTCTCCAGATTGTCCGTGTACTCCACAAGTCCGCCCTTCCAGCCTCTCATCTGGTTGGTATGGACGATCAGCGTGTCGCCGTTCCAGAAGCCGATGGACTCGCCGTGCCATTTGGGAACCGCGAATTCGTCGGGGCTGTGACCGCTGCCGTCAGTATAGATCCAGCGGATCGTATTGGAGCCATTGCCGGCGGCGTGGGTCCACACACGGTTCGGAGTCACAATGAACTCCTCCGCGCCGAGAGATGAGAAGAATCCGCCCGGCAGGCAGAAGGAGCCCGCGCCCCAGATCCGTCCTTCGCTGGCGGCTTTCAGTTCCTGGACAAGATATTCCTGATATTTCGGCGTCAGCATTTTCACGACGTCGCTGGCCGGACCGCCGCCGCCACCGAAGCCTCCGCCGCCTTCCCAGCGGCCGCTCCAATCCGGAATCGTGTCCTTGGTATGCTTGGTGCCGCCATTGGCCTCTTTGAGCCACGCCTCGTAGTGCTCTTTTGCGGTCTTGTACGGATATGGGCTGGCGATGTTCGTCGCTCCCGCCCGTCCCGTCCCCTCTGTCCCATACACGCGCGATGAGCCGACTTGACCGGTGTTCTCATAGGGAACGATGCCGATCGCCATACCCCGAAGCTGCCCGGCGGTGTTGTTTTTGTAATAGGCCGGGTTGGTCCACAGCGCGCGGTCCTGGTGGAAGTCCTTGGTATTGAAGATGGTGGTTTGCGCTGCGGCCGGCACCGACAGCACAAGTCCGGCAAGTAGCGCGGCCAAAGATGCCGTCGCTTTGAAGTTTGCGCCCACGACTATTCCTCCCTTAGGCAGGATTGGCGGCAAAACGATGCGAAATCCGACGACGGCCTATTCGTACAACTTACCTTCGGCCGTCGTCAGGTTGACGTAGTTTCCGCCCGGACGCCCGTCCCTCAGCGGATGGAACTTCACGGTGACCTTGTCGCCATATTTGAACGTGGTCTTGCCGATGCCGCGCGTGATCATGTTCGGCACATTCGACATCTCGAACCAGTAGTTCACCTTCTTCCCAGTGCTGTCGACGACGTCGATATAAAGAGAAGAGTGGGGGTTCACGAATTCATAGGCCGTAACCGTGCCGGTCAGCGTGACGTCCTTCGTGTGATCGAACATCGCGTGCGAATGGTGCGAAAACGCCGGCGTTGCGGCTCCCAGAATCAGCGCGCTCGAGAGCAGGGCCATCCAATGCAAAGTCTTCAAGTCAGCCTCCTTCATTGTCTTCAGTCAGAGTACATACGTGCGAAGCCATCTCCTGCGCAGGAGGCTTTGGGGACCTGGCTATGCGTTTTGGACGCGCTCGGAGGTCTCCCGGCCACCCGGCTGTCCATTCTTCTATAGCACAAAAATTAAACGCCGCCTGCCGTGTAGTTCAGGCGCTACAGCTTCAGCGGCTGGAAGTAGCCGGTCAGTTCCAGATAACCCCGCCCTCCCTCGACCCGTACCGCGCCTTCCCAATAAACGGGACCTGCCGCGCCGCGGCTGTCCAGTTCCTGGTCGTCGAACAGGGGTGCGATGTGCCAAGTCCGTTCCCCGCCTTGCAGGCGCACCGAAAGCACCCGCTCGACCGGATAGTCGGTCCCCGTTCGCGGGGAGCGCCAGCGCCGCCTCTCGCTGAAACGAACATCTTCCGGCTTCAGGCGCGTCAGCGTTCCGCTCGGACTACGGAATGCGCCGCCGGCCCAAAGGGCGCGGCCATCCGCGTCGCGAATCTGGAATGCCATGAGCGTGCCTCCATCGTCGAGATTGAGCCCGACCCAATCCCAGCCCACCGCGCGCGGATCGAGCAAAGTGGAGGACCATTCCCGATCCAGCCAAGCGGTTCCGGTCACCCGGACGCTGCGCCCGGCGCGCTGCACGGTGCCGGACACTTTCAAATGCGGAAGGCTGTAATAATGGCTCCCTTGGGCTGGAAACGGTCCCTTGCGGCTGTAGCCGTTTTCGCCCTGCAGCAGAATCGGCTGGGTTGGCGTGAAGGTGAGATCGAGCGTGAAATCCTTCCCCGGCACTTTGGTATGAAAGCGATTATCGCTATCCCGCGTGAGCGTCCAATCGTCGAGCACAATCGCGGTATCGGCCGTGGAACTTTCCGCAACGCCAAAGCCCGATCGGGCCGCGCGCTGATCGTGCAGCAACCGGCCCACCGATGGATCGGACAAAGCGGCATGTGCGAACAGAATCTGCTTCGGTGCAAAGGCGCTCGGATTGCGCTGATCCGTGTGCGGCCGCGTCCGGAAGAAGGTCACTTGAAAGCCGGACGCACGGCCGTCCTCGCCGTCGAGCCAGCCGGTGATGTACCACCACTCATTGCGGAAATCGGGATGTGCGCCGTGATCGGCGGGAAAGGTGAGCACGGCATCCGGCCGGACCTCCGGATAAGCGGGAAAGACGGGCGCGCTGTCCGAAGACTCGGCGGCTGATATGCCCATTGCGGAAACCGCAACAAGCAGCAGTCCACACAGCACAAGACAATGTGTCCAGAACCACATCACCAATCCTCCCGCACCGCCTTCACGGCATCGGCGGACAGCGCACGCCGTCCCGCCAACAACGCGGTCGTCGCGGCAGCGCCGATCAGTGTGATCGTCACGCTCGCGAACAGTGCAAAGGGCAGGCGTGTCTGCATGGTCCAGTGGAAAGACTGCGGATTGACCACGTGAATCAACACCTGGCTTATCGCGACGCCAAGGAGAAGCCCGGCGGCGACGCCGACAGCGCCGAGCAGCGCGCCTTCGGCGATCAGCATCGCAACAATCTGCCGCCGCAACACGCCCACATGGCGCAGCATGCCGAATTCCTTGCGTCGCGCCAGTGTCTGGGCTGAAAACGTGGCGGCGATTCCGGCAAGGCCAACGAGCATTGCGACGCCTTCGAGCAGATAGGTCACAGCAAAACTGCGGTCGAAGATGCGCAAGGAAAGCGCACGTATCTCCCGCGGCTCCGCAAATATCAGCCGTCCGGCTAAAGCCTTGGGCACAGCGTCGCGCATCGCGTCCACGACGGTCTGCGCAGACGCATCAGGCGCGAGTTCGATCGCCGCATCGGTCCGAAATGCATCGCCCGTGAGTCTTGTGTAGTCGCCGCCGTCCATTGCGATGGCGCCCTGCTGTCGCCCGTAATCGCGCCACACACCAGCGACGAATACGCGTTGCCCCGCGGGGTTTTCATCGGATAACTTGGAGACAATGGGCAGTGTGATCCAGTCGCCCGCCTGATAATGATACAGCCGGACGGCCGGTTCGGAGACCCACACCGGTATTGCGCCCTTAGGTACAGCAGCGGACTCGATCAGTGGCAGGCTGTGTTCGGGATCGGAGCGGTCGATGGCGCGCGTCATCAGCGCGATCGGCGGCCGGTCCGGCGACAAACGCAAGGCCGTCGCTCTGCGAAAATCGATAGCAACAACACCCGGTGTTGCCGCAAGCCGGCGCTGCATCTCTGCGTCGAAAGCGCCGCTGTCGCCATCCTCGACGCGCAGATACAGATCCGATGGCAGGATTTCCAACAGCCAGTCATCCACGGATGCGCGAAAGCTCGCCACCATCACGGCCATTGCGATCATGAGGCTGATGCTGGCCACGATCCCGCACAGGGCAATCGCTGCCTGCGATGGTGCACCCCAAAGGCGTTTGATCGCGAGATCCACGGCGAGACTGGCGAATGCAACGCGGCGGAGCGGCGCCAGCAGCTTGCGCGCGAGCCATGGCATAGCTGCAATACCGCCTGCCAGCAGAAGCGCAATGGAAACATAGCCGAAGAGCGGCAGTCCGCCGATAGGCGGGAAATACGCGGCGAGCGCTCCCGCGACCAGGAGAACCGCGGCAAGACGGGCAACGGGCGCCGATTTCGGATCGGCGGCATCGCCCACTTGCTTCAGCGCGATAGCCGGTTGCGCGCGAGCAGCGTCACGGGCGGGCAACAACCCGCCGATCAGCGCCGCCACCAAGCCCAGCACGAAAAACGCCACCGCCGCTTCCGGTGCCAAGATCAGCGCTGGCCGCGTGCCTTCGAAGTAGCCGCCACCGAGATCGCCACCCAAAAGCTGGAGCGCGGCACCCGCGAGCGCAACACCCAGGCCTAAGCCTAAAAGCGCGCCAATGCAGCCAACGATCGATCCTTCCGCGAGCACCTGGATGAGAAGCGCACGCTTCTGCATGCCCAGAACGCGCAGCAGTGCGAATTCGGAGCGGCGGCGCGCGACTGACAGCGATTGCGCCGAATAGACAAGGAACGTCCCGCTGAGTAGCGCCATCAGCGCCAGCATGTCCAGATTCACGCGATAGGCACGCGAGAGGCTGTCGGTGCGGCGTGCCTGTGTCTCCTCGCTGACGAGTTCGGCATCCGCCGGCAGAACGGAAGACAGGGTGTCGCGTATCCGCGCCGGACTGCCGCCTTCGGCCAATTTGAGATCGATGCGTTGCAACCGCCCCAACTGTCCAAACCGCCATTGCGCCGATGCGATATCCATGACGCCGATCCGCTGACCCTCGGCAACCGCGGGCAGGGTGCCGGCGATCGCGAGGCTGATCGTGCGTCCGGCCGCGGAAACGTCGACCGAATCGCCAGGATGTTTGCCGATCGCCTCGAGTGCGGCGTCCGAGAGATACAGCGCGTTCGGATCGAACACATCTTCGGCTTGTGCCTCGGTGCGGCGCGGCAGCAGGCTCGGTGTCGCAGCTCCGGCGCGGAATATATCGAGCCCGATTAGTGTGAAGGACACGTCTTCGCTCGCGCCGGCGGATGCGCGCAATTCAACGGCAGGACTTGCATCCGCGATTCCCGGTAGCTTTGCGAGCTTGGCGTAGAGCGTTTCGTCGAAACCGAGCGCGCTCACCGAATGGACCTGCAGGTCCGCATCGCCATTGACGGAACGTACCGCGCGCGCGAATTCGTTGAGCGCCGACGCATTGATCAGATGCACCGCGAAGCCGAGCGCCACTCCGATTGCTATGGCGAGCGCAGCGAGGACGACTCGGCCCGGATGCGCCCGCCATTCGCCGAGGATCATCCATCGAGCGCTCACCACGCTGATGCTGTGGCGGTTAATCGGCATTGAGCTCCGCAAGACCGGTGCGAGTGAGAATGAACGTGCGGTCCGCCACTTCCGCTGCGAGGTCGGAATGGGTGACGAGCAGCACCGCGGCGCCCGCCTTTCGGACCTCGGTCGAAAAAAGGTCTAGGATCCGCGTGGCGGTTTCAGGATCGAGATTGCCCGTGGGCTCGTCGGCGAGGATCAGCTCGGGACCGTGTACGAGGGCGCGCGCAATCGCGACGCGCTGCAATTCGCCGCCCGACAGCACGTGCGGATGATCCTCGCCACGGCCGCCCAAGCCGACATCTGCAAGCATCGCGATGGCTCGCGCTTCGGCGTCGGGTGCAGGCACATGCTGCAGGACAAGAGGGAGCGCGACATTCTGCAGGAGCGTCAGATGCGGCAGGATGTGGAACGCCTGGAATACGAAACCAATAGCCTTGCGGCGCAAGAGCGTCCGCGCGTCATCGTCGAGAGCGGCCAGATCGGTGCCCCTGATCGTGATGGTGCCCGAATCTGCGACGTCCAGGCCGGCAATCAAATTGAGAAGCGTCGACTTGCCGACACCGGATTCCCCTTTGATTGCAATGAATTCACTGCCCTGCACGGACAAGTTCAGTCCGTCGAACAGTGTACGGCCGCCCGGCACGGTCTTGCTCAGGGACGTCAGTGACAGAAGGGCGGTAGCGGGCATCGGGCGCATCCGCCCATTGTAACGCGCCGGCGTTGAGTGGGTTAGCGACCTTATCCGCGTGAAGGAGGGCGAAGCCTACGCTGCGTTGGTCCTTCGGTTACCACCTGCACGAAACACGAGAACTCGCCACAGTCCAGCGGATGCCCATTGCGCAAACCATCCGGTTGGATCGATTCCCGCCGGTTTGACCACCATCTTCACCAGTTTCTCGATGTGGTGACGGCGATAGAGCGACATCGCTTTTGTGTGATAGGCCCGGGCATAGGTCGCACGCCGATATGGTATCTGCTGCGCCTGCGCTTCGGAAATATTGGCGCAGTAATAGGCGCAGGCGAGCTCATCATCGTCCGATTCGTTCACCCGCGTCACGGCCACAAACAATTTCTTCCACACGGGAAGGTCTGGTTCCGTTTCGGTCTGCAGGATGTCGTAGAACAGCCGGTAGTGCCGGAACTCATCCCCCGCGATCCGAGCCGCTAACTCCTTGAGCACAGGTTCTTGCGTCGCATCGCGTATGGCGCTGTAGAAGGACGAGGTCCCGGATTCCACGACACAGCGGGCGATCATCTCACCGCGCTTGGATCCGCGGACCGAACGCTCTCCGCGTTCGAAATGGGCGGGACGATACAAGGAGCGGAACCGCGCAAAGGCGGCTTCGAAATCGAATGCGGGGTCCGCGAGGCTCGCCCAGCGCGCAAGCGCGAGCCCGTGCTGAATCTCCTCGGTTCCCCAATGTTCGATGGTGCTGAGTGTGGACGCGGGAGCGCCGCGAAAGACGCGGTTCAGGTAGTTTACGTAGTCGGATGCGTTGTATTCGACGAGCGATGCCGCTTTGACCGCCGCCAATAGGTCTGGGTCCACCTTAGACGCGTCAAAGCGCGACCACTCGATATCGTCGAGCGTCCAGCCCGCTTTATAGATCGTGCCATCGGTCATCCCAGCTCCACTGTCGACGTTCGGCCGATGTTGTCGCAAACAGATCGAAGCGGGAGACTACAGCAAAGGTCCGTTCGCGAAAACCTGCTGTCTGTATACGACGGATTAAGAAAACGCCGCGCAGCGCGGTGGCGTTGCAAGGTCATTTGGCGTCTTTGGAAGTGGGGGCTTCAGAACACCACCCGGAGCTGCCGCAAGTGGTCCAAGGTTTCGGAGACGCGAGCACGTTCCTGATCGCTCCTTGCGGCGACCAGGTCTTCCTCTGTGTCGCGGATGCGCTGGTCCAATGCGGCGATATCGAAATCGGTCATCGGAATCGCTTCCTCGGCCAGCACGATGACCTTCTTGGGATCGACCTCCGCGAAACCGCCGCGAACAAACAGCTTCAGATCAGGTGCGCCTTCTCGCCTTACCTCGATGACGCCCGGGCGAAGACTGGAAATCACCGGCGCATGGCCTGCGAGCACGCCGAAATAGCCTTCGGTCCCGGGAAGCGTGACCATGTCCACATCCTCGGACATGAGCATCCGCTCCGGCGACACCAAATCGAAGTGCACTTTGTCTGCCATCATCATTCTCCCTCACCCTGAGCTTGTCGAAGGGTGAGGTTCTCATGCTTCGACAAGCTCAGCATGAGAACGTGAAAGTCACGCCGCGTCTGCAGCCATTTTCTGCGCTTTCTTCACGGCATCCTCGATAGTGCCCACCATGTAGAACGCGGCTTCCGGCAGATGGTCATATTCGCCTTTCGCCACGGCGGCAAAACCCTTCACGGTGTCGGCCAGATCGACGAACAGGCCGGGGAACCCGGTGAAGACTTCCGCGACATGGAAAGGCTGGGAGAGGAAGCGCTGGATTTTCCGCGCTCGTGCCACGATCAGCTTGTCCTCTTCGGACAATTCATCCATGCCGAGAATGGCGATGATGTCCTGCAGCGATTTGTAGCGCTGCAGAATCTGCTGCACTTCGCGCGCCACGCGATAATGCTCATCGCCGACGACGCGGGGGTCGAGAATGCGGGATGTGGAGTCCAGCGGGTCCACCGCCGGATAGATGCCAAGCTCCGCGATCTGCCGCGAGAGCACTGTGGTTGCGTCCAGATGGGCGAAGGATGTCGCGGGCGCCGGGTCCGTCAGGTCGTCGGCCGGCACGTAAATCGCCTGCACCGACGTAATCGAGCCTTTGTTCGTGGAGGTGATTCGCTCCTGCAGCGCACCCATGTCGGTCGCAAGAGTGGGCTGATAGCCCACCGCCGAAGGAATGCGGCCCAGAAGCGCGGACACTTCCGAACCGGCCTGAGTGAAGCGGAAGATGTTGTCCACGAAGAACAGCACGTCCTGGCCCTGATCGCGGAAATATTCGGCGACCGTGAGGCCCGTGAGGCCGACGCGCGCGCGCGCGCCGGGGGGCTCATTCATCTGGCCGAACACCAGGGCGCATTTCGATCCTTCGGTCGAGCCGTTGTTCTTCTTCGGATCCTTGTTGACGCCCGATTCGATCATTTCGTGATAGAGATCGTTGCCCTCGCGCGTGCGCTCACCGACGCCCGCGAAAACCGAATAACCGCCGTGTTTCTTGGCGATGTTGTTGATCAACTCCTGGATGATGACGGTCTTGCCGACGCCCGCGCCACCGAACAGACCGATCTTGCCGCCTTTTGCGTATGGCGCAAGCAGGTCCACGACCTTGATGCCCGTCACCAGAATCTGCGCTTCCGTGGACTGATCGACAAAGGCGGGCGCCTGCTGATGGATGGCGCGCGTTCCGGTGGCTTTGACGGGGCCGGCCTCGTCCACGGGCTCGCCAATGACATTCATGATGCGTCCCAAAGTGCCATCGCCCACTGGAACCGCGATGGCTTGGCCGGTGTCCATCACTTCGTTGCCGCGCACCAGACCTTCGGTCGAGTCCATCGCAATGGTTCGAACGGTGGATTCGCCCAGATGCTGCGCGACTTCCAGGACAAGCCGGTTTCCTTTGTTGTCGGTCTCCAGCGCGTTCAGAATTTCGGGCAGCGGGCCGTCAAACTGCACGTCCACCACGGCGCCCATCACCTGGGCGATGCGTCCGATCTTGTTGCTGGAGGTCTTCACGGGGGCGTTCATGCAATCACCTTTTGCAAACGTAAAGGCGCAACAGGGCGCCAATTTTTCTCGTCTGGAAGCGAAATAGACTAGGCGTCAACGAGTGCGAGACGCTTCTCAATGCGTGTGAGCCGTTCGTCGAAACGATCCATGCGTCCGTTCAGTGCGCCCAATTGGATTTGAATTTGGCCAAGATGTTGCTCTGCGGCACTCATGCGCAATTTCATGTCTTCCACATCGTTGCGAATTGTAGCGACATCACTGCGAATGGCACGCAACAGCTCAAGCACGAAATTGTTGGGTTCGTCAGCCATGTCTTACTCTACCCTATCAACCTCCAAGTTTGAACCTGGGCGGCAAAGCCTCAAATCGCTTCCGCACCGGAGATGATCTCGATCAATTCCTTAGTGATCATCGCCTGGCGGCTGCGGTTGTATTGCAGGGTTAACCGGTCGATCACTTCTCCCGCATTGCGAGTGGCCGAATCCATCGCACTCATGCGGGCGCCCTGCTCGGATGCGGCGTTTTCCAAGAGCGCACGGAAAATCTGCACCGACACGTTGCGGGGAAGCAGGTCGGCCAGGATCTCTCCTTCGTCCGGTTCGTAGTCATAGACCGCGCCGCCGGGGGCTGCGGTTCCCGCTGAGCGCGGCGCGGCGTCCACGGGCGCGGGGATCAACCGCTGCAGGGTGGCCTCCTGCGAGATGACCGACTTGAACCGCGCGTAACAGATCGTCGCGATGTCGAACGAACCTTCCGCATACAGATCGAGCACGCGGCGCGAGATGGCCGCCGCATCGGTGAACCGCAAACGCTTCACATGGGAAAGCTCGATCGTGTCGATGATGTATTGCGCATAGAGGCGGCGGAGCTGGTCGCGGCCTTTCTTGCCGACGCAAAGGATTTTCACCTCCTTGCCGTCGCGGATCAGCCCGTCGATAAACCCCCGGACCTTGCGGACGATATTGGTGTTGAACCCGCCGCACAAACCGCGGTCGGCGGTCGCAACGATAACGAGGTGCACCGCATCGCGCCCGGAACCCGTCAGCAGTTTCGGCGCGCCGGGGTTACCGCTCATCGATCCAGCAAGCGACGTGATGACCGCCGCCATTTTCTCCGCATAGGGACGCGCGGCTTGCGCTGCGTCCTGGGCGCGCTTGAGTTTGGAAGCCGCAACCATCTGCATCGCGCGCGTGATCTTGCGCGTCGCCTTCACGCTCGCGATGCGATTGCGAAAGGCCTTTAGGCTGGGCATTTAGGCGAAGCTCTTGGAAAAGTCGTCAAGAATGCCCTTCAGCTTGCCTTCAATCTCGGGCGTCAATTGCTTGCCGGTCCGGATAGCGTCGAGCACGTCTTTGTGCTTGGCACGCATCAGCCGCAGGAACTCGCCCTCGAAACGCCGCACGGCATTCACGGGAAGCTTGTCGAGATAGCCCTTCACACCCGTGTAGATCGCGACCACTTCCTCTTCGACCGGCATCGGTTGGTATTGCGGCTGTTTCAACAACTCCGTCAGGCGCTGTCCGCGGTTCAAAAGCCGCTGCGTGGCCGCATCGAGATCCGAGCCGAACTGCGCGAAAGCCGCCATCTCGCGATATTGCGCAAGCTCGAGCTTGATGGAGCCGGCCACCTGCTTCATCGCTTTGATCTGCGCGGCCGAGCCCACGCGCGACACCGAGATGCCGACGTTCACCGCAGGACGAATGCCCTGATAGAACAGATCGGTTTCAAGAAAGATCTGGCCGTCGGTGATCGAAATCACATTGGTCGGAATATAGGCGGAGACGTCGTTGGCCTGCGTCTCGATGATCGGCAGGGCCGTCAACGAGCCGCCTTTGTTCGCCTCGTTCATCTTCGCCGCGCGTTCGAGCAAACGCGAGTGCAGATAGAACACGTCGCCCGGATAGGCTTCGCGGCCCGGAGGGCGGCGGAGCAGCAGCGACATTTGCCGGTACGCGACGGCCTGTTTAGACAGATCGTCATAGATGATCAGCGCGTGCATGCCGTTGTCGCGGAACCATTCGCCGAGCGTACAGCCGGCGAATGGCGCCAGGTATTGCAGAGGGGCGGGGTCGGAAGCGGTCGCGGCAACGACCGTCGTGTATTCCAACGCCCCTGAATCCTCCAGCGTCTTCACGATTTGCGCGACTGTGGAGCGCTTCTGGCCGATGGCGACATAGATGCAATACAGCTTGGCCTTCTCGTCGCCGCTTTTGTTGATCTCGCGCTGATTGATGATCGTGTCGATGGCGACGGCAGTCTTGCCCGTCTGGCGGTCGCCGATGATCAGCTCCCGCTGGCCGCGGCCGATCGGGATCAGCGAGTCGATGGCCTTGAGGCCGGTCTGCATCGGCTCGTTCACGCTCTTGCGCGGAATGATACCCGGCGCTTTCACGTCCACGCGGCGGCGTTCGGCGATTCCAGAGATCGCACCCCTGCCGTCGAGCGGTTGGCCGAGCGGGTCGACGACGCGCCCGAGCAGCGCCTTGCCGACGGGCACGTCCACGATGGCGCCGGTCCGCTTGACCGTGTCGCCTTCCTTGATGTTGCGGTCTTCGCCGAAGATCACGACGCCGACATTGTCGGCTTCCAGGTTCAGGGCCATCCCGCGGATGCCGCCGGGGAACTCCACCATCTCGCCGGCTTGCACCTGATCCAGCCCGTAGACGCGCGCAATACCGTCGCCCACGGAGAGCACCTGGCCCACTTCGGTGACCTCGGCCTCGGCGTCGAAATTGCGGATTTCCCTTTTGAGGATGGCCGAAATCTCGGAAGGTTGGATGTCCATCGTCGTTCCTTCAGTTGAGCCTTGAGTCTTCAACGAGCTGAGGGTGAAGCAGTTAGAAATCCCTCATGCCGAGCCTGTCAGGCATGAGGAGTGCAAATTCAGGTTCCTTTCATCGCCGCGCGCAGCGCGCTGAGTTTCGTGCGCAGGGAGGAATCGATCATGCGCGAGCCCACCCTCACGACGAGCCCGCCGAGCAAGCCGGCATCCACCTTGGCAGTAAGCCGCGGCTCCCGTCCGAGCCGCTCTTTCAGGACACGCCGCAGCTCCGCCGTTTCGTCGGGCGACAAGGGCCGGGCAGACGTGACTTCCGCCGCCACTTCCCCTTTGTGCCGTGCCACCAGCTGTTCATAGGCGTCGATCACGGGGACAAGGGCGAACAGGCGGCGCTTTTCCGCCAGGAGCAGGACCAGCTTGCGCGCCAGATCGCCGATCTGACCGGCCGCGAGGATTGCTTGCATCCCGGCCCCCTGTTCCTCTCGCGAAAACAAAGGCGAGCGCACCAAGCGCAAAAGGGCCGGGCTTTCCTGGACCAGGCGTTTCAGGCCCGCCAGATCGTCCGCCAGGCTGTCGATAGCACGCTCTTCCGCCGCCAGCTCGAAAACGGCGGTCGCATAGCGCAAGGCGAGACCAGCACTTCGGCTTTCGTCAGAGGCCATTCCTACCCTGTCACAGAGCTCGCCCGAGCGGTGCGAGTCGGAGATAAAAAATTGATATTGCTGGAAAAAATATCAGCCAAGCCGTATTCGTGAAGCGGCGGCGGGGACTTAGCACGCGGATTACGCGGGTGCAATAATCGGAACGAGAGCCAATGTGTCTCAGGGCCGGTCATGCGCCCGGCCCGCCTTTGCCAGTCTCAGGGCATCACGCGCGCTTTTTCGAGCGCATCGCCGATCCCCTGGACGGCGTCGGCAATGTCCGTCCGGTTCATGCCTTTGGCGATCACCACATAGGCACTCACAGCCTTGCGGACCTGATCCTCGACCAGCTTCAGCGCTTTGACCGCAACTCCGAATCCCTCCTGCACTTTGGATACGGTTTGCGCCCCGTCGGTCATGGCCTTGATAACGGCACCATATTTCTGGTCGAGGGCCAGGATCTTATCGCACAGGACGCGGCGCTCCTTGATGAGCGAGGTCAATGCTTCAAGATCTTTGGCCGATGCGGTTGCACCAGCGCGCTGACGGCGAGCGGCCACATCTTCGGACTGCTTCTCCACGGCGTAGAGCTCGTCGCCGAGGGCAAGGGCCTTTTCGTTGGAATTTCGAAACGAGGTCCGCGTGTCGCGCAACTCCTTCGTTTTTGCGTCGAATTTCTTACGTACCGCGTCATACTGTTTCACGAGCGCGCCGAGATCGCCTTTGGTCTTGAAACTTGATGTGGTGAGGTCCTTGAACTTGCCGGCAATGCTTGCCCATTGCGGGGTCAGCTCCATGTCCATTCCCTCTCGGTCAGCTCAACGCAATCTAGCGCGCCGCAAGCGATGCGCTAAAGCTTGACAAAACACCTGTGCGGGACTTGCCTCAGGACACACCAATGGGAGGGCAGGGATCATGTCCATGAAGATTTACGGCAGTCCGATGTCGCGGGCATCGCGTGTCATGTGGTGCGCCAAGGAACTCAACGTTCCGTTCGAACATGTGGACGTACCTTGGGACAAGATGAAGGAGGCGGCCTTTCTGGCCATCAATCCCAATGGCAAATTTCCCGGCTTTGCCGATGGCGAGCTGAAACTGTTCGAATCGCTCGCAATCAATCTGTACCTCGCCAAGAAGTACGGAACGGGAGAAATCTATCCGACCAGTATTGAGGACGAGGCCCGCACTTTTCAGTGGACGTTATGGGCGGCGACCGAGCTCGAACCGCACCTTCTGCCCGCCGTACTCGTGAAGTTCGGCATCAGCAAGGACGCGGCCGGCGCCAAAGCGGCGGCGGAGAGGGCCAAGCCTGTCGTCAAGATCCTGGACGATCATCTGAAGGGCCGGGAATGGATGGTCGGCAACGCGTTCAGCGTCGCGGACCTGAATGTGGCAGGGGTCGTCGGCATGGCGAGAGTTGGAGACGTCGACATCTCTCACGCACCGAACGTTGGCGCCTGGCTTGATCGCTGCGTTCAGCGTCCTGCCTGCAAGGCATCTCGGCAGTAACGTCTTGGGTTCGGAGTCTGCAGCATGATTGAAAAAAAAGTGGACGTAAGAACACCGGACGGGGTCGCCGATTGCGAGCTGTTCTATCCCGACGAGAAGGGACAATGGCCGGGCGTCATCATGTATCCGGATATCGGCGGCTTGCGCCCCGTATCGCGAGAGATGGCCAAACGGCTGGCTTCGGAAGGGTTCGTCGTCCTGATTCCGAACCCGTTCTACCGTGTGTCGCGCGTGCCCGTATATCACGACCCCTTCAAATTCGGCGAAGAGAAAACCACGGCCCGGATGGGCGAGCTGCGGCCGTCTGTCAGTCCGCCGAATGTGACGAAAGACGCGAGTGCTTTCGTTAATTTCCTTCTCAGCCAGAAGCAGGTGAAAGGGAAAATCGGCGCCGTGGGATATTGCATGGGGGGCAATATGGCGATGCGCGCCGCGGCCGCCGAACCAGACAAGGTTGCTGCGGTGGCGTCGTTCCACGGCAGCAACCTCGCCTCTGCTGAGCCCGACAGTCCCCATACGCTGGCGCCGAAGATCAAGGCTGAGATGTATTTCGGCTTTGCCATCGAAGACCGCACGATGCCCCCGGAAGCCGTGGAGAAGCTCAAGTCTGCTCTGGACTCAGCGGGCGTGACATATGAGGGCGAGCTTTATGCAGGCGCGCGCCACGGCTGGTGCGTGAAGGACCACAGCGTCTACAACGAGCATCAGGCGGAGCATGCCTGGCACCATCTGGTCGGCTTCTTCAACGAGGCTCTGCACGGCACCGGCGCGGGCACCCACCGCCATCATCACTAAGACGCAAAGTGATCTTGCTCGTTACGCCTTAGGGCAAGCAGCTTTTCCGCTTTCACCTTGGCCAAGCTCAGGAGGGGGTGCATTTCCTAGGGCTTGGCTGGGCTTGTCGCACCACAAGCCGATAAACTAAGACCTTTGCCCGTCGGGCAAAGGTCTTAGCCCTGAGCGTGTCCAAAGGCCTGAGCGTTTCGAATGGTGCGATAGGCGCGGCTTCGTTCAAGCAAGTCGCCCCTGCCGCTAGCGATCGTCCTCAGTCAGCGCGGCTGCCATTCTTTCGAAAACCGGTCCCCAGTCGGCGGCTTTCTCCTGTCTGAACAGGCGCACGGTAGGATACCAGACGCTGTCGCTGCGTCCGAGCAGCCAACGCCACTCCGAGGAGAATGCAAGGGCAATCCAGACCGGACGCCCCAACGCGCCGGCGAGATGCGCGATGGATGTGTCGGAGGTCACGATAAGGTCGAGCTGCATCATCAATGCGGCCGTGTCGAGGAAAGCATCGGGCCCGCTATCCAACTCGGCGGTGAAATCTTCCACGGTCATTCCGGGCGGCAAAGATTGAAGCTGGTCCAGTCCGTATTCCTTCTGCAGGCTGATCAGGCGCACGCCAGGCTTTTGCGACAGCCGGTGCAGTTCGCGAAGCGGGAAGGACCGTTCCGGAATGTTGGGTTTGCTGTGCCAGCAGACGCCGATACGAAAGCCGTGCGTTCCGATCTTGGCACGCCAGACCGAACACCGCTCCGGATCGGCGGCGAGATAGGGAACAGGCGCGGGAATATTCGTCAGATCCGTGTTGAAGCAACGGGGTAGGCTGAGCAAAGGACATTGAACATCGAATTTGTCCTCGGGCCTGATCGACGTGACGATCGGCACAGAGCCCGGAAGCGTGTTGAGAAGCTTTTCGAGCTTGGCGGGAACGAGGAATGTGACTTTGGCCCCACGATCGGCGAGGAGCGGCACATAGCGGCTGAACTGGATGATGTCGCCCAGTCCCTGCTCGTCGTGAACGAGTATGGAACGGCCTCTAATGTCGTCCCCGGTCCATCGCGGCGCATCGAGATTTGGCCGTTGATGCTGGAAATCCTTCTTCATCCAGCGCTTCTCATAATCCTCCCAACCTTCGGCCATGCGTCCTTGAATAAGCTTCACATAGGCCAGGTTGACTGACGCTTCCGGATAATCGGGCCGCAGCGAAAGCGCCTTGCCGTAGTCGATTTCCGCCTCATCCAACCTCAGGAGCTGCGCAAAGGCATTGCCCCGATTGTTGTACGCCGTTTCGTCTGGATGAATGGCGATTGCCCTGTCGAAGCTTGCCACTGCTTCTCGTTGCCGCCCGAGCCGGCGTAACGCATTGCCGCGATTGTTGAACGCCTGAGCATAGGCAGGATTGAGCGCAATGGCCTTGTCGTAGCTCGCGAGCGCATCCTCATATCGCATCAAGGTTTGGTATATGATGCCGATATTGCAGAACGCGCCGGCATGTGCAGTCTTGAGCGCGAGCGCCGTTTGGCAGCTTTTCAATGCCTCCTCGACCCGTCCAAGACTGAGAAGTGCGGCGCCTCGATTGTTGAACGCCTCGCCGTAATTGGGCTTCAGCGCAATCGCGCGATCGTAGCTCGCCAGCGCGTCCTCCCCGCGATCCAGATCCATGAGGACATTGCCGCGGTTGTTGAGCGCATCCGTATAGCTCGGGTTGAGCTCAATGGCCTTGTCATAACTGATCAGCGCATCGGCAAGCCGGCCGAGCCGCTTTAGGACAACGCCCCGATTGTTGAACGCCTCGGCGTAGTCGGACTTGAGAGCGATCGCGCGGTCATAGCTGTCGAGCGCCTCTTCGAAACGGTCAAGTTCTTTAAGGGCGATGCCCCTGTTGTTATGCGCCGCCGCGACATTCGGCCCGATCCTGAGAGCGCGGGCGATCTGCCGCTCGGCCGCCTCCAGCTCGCCGCGGTCCAGGAACAGCACGCCCAACATATGTGTCGCGGGGAAATTCTTTGGATCCGTCCTCAGAATCGAACGGTAGAGGGTTTCGGCTTCCGTGAAGCTGTTGCGCCGATGAAGCGCAAGCGCCCTGGAAAACCGCCCTTCGGAAGAAAGGTTCGTCACGCGGCACACCTAATGCGACGGGCTTTTTTAGGCCAGCCCGGCGCCCGCCCGCAATCGCGCTCGTATAGCTAAGCTCATGCCAAGCGCGCACTTTTCATTACAGTGCGGCGGGCAGCACGCGATCCGGGGGCTTATGGCCGTCAACGAAGCTCTTGATGTTGAGGACCACCTTTTCGCCCATCGCGACGCGCGCCTCCACCGTTCCCGAACCCAGATGCGGCATGAGTACAACATTGGACAGTTTGAACAGCTTCGGATGGACCTGAGGTTCATGCTCGAACACATCGAGGCCTGCGCCGGCCAGCGCGCGCGTTTCGAGCGCGTTGGCAAGGGCTGCTTCGTCTATGACCTCACCTCGCGCCGTGTTGACGACGAAAGCCGATGGCTTCATCAACTTCAGACGGCGTGCTGAAAGCAGATGGTACGTAGCGGGCGTATGCGGACAATTGACCGAGACGATGTCCATACGCGCAAGCATCTGATCCAGGCTTTCCCAATAGGTCGCTTCCAGCTCCTGCTCGATATTGGCCGCGGCACGATTGCGATTGTGATAGTGGATCTGCAGGCCGAAAGCGCGCGCGCGAGCCGCAACAGCCTGCCCGATCCGTCCCATTCCGATGATGCCCAGGCGTTTGCCCCGCAGGCCCATGCCCATAATCCAGGTTGGCGACCATCCCCGAAATTTCCCCGCTTCCAGCAGCTTGGCGCCTTCCATCATGCGCCTTGTGGCAGCCAGAATGAGCGCCATTGTCATGTCGGCGGTCGCGTCAGTCAGAACGCCAGGTGTGTTGGTGACGGTCAGTCCTTTGGCATGCGCCACCTTCACGTCGATATGATTGAAGCCAACTCCAAAATTGGCGATCAACTTTAGCCGCGGACCGGCGGCGCCAATGACTTTGGCGTCGATCTTGTCGGTTACCGTGGGTACAAGAACGTCCGCTTCCTCGGCGGCATCCTTCAGCGCCGCGACATCCATCGGCGTGTCGTCCAGATTGAGCCGCGCGTTGAACAATTCGCGCATCCGCGTCTCGACTTCGTCCGGCAGTTTGCGCGTGACGATGACCAGCGGCTTCTTGGCGGGCATGCGGCTTTGGCCTTCTGAAAGCGAAAGTCGGATTTTGTCAGACGGAAGTCATTTTCTCCTTACCAGAACGGTTTTCGGCGGGCAAAGATAGCGGACGCGAATCAGCGGTTGTGACTGATCGAGACACGAAGATGACATCGGCTCTGCGGATTGCGTGTGTGTGCTGGGGGCTGGCGGTCTTTGGATCGGCTGCGATAGCCGGGGACGCGGCGCGGCCCTATTTCGTTAGCATCAAGGACGAGAAGGCCTTCATGCGCGAAGGGCCAGGGGAAAACTACCGCATCAAATGGGTCTATCAGCGCAAGAGCTTGCCGTTAGAGGTGACGGCGAGCTTCGAAGGCTGGCGCCGTGTCCGCGATATGGACGGCGAGATCGGCTGGATTCACATGGCGTTACTCTCACGCGACCGGACAGCCTTGATCGTCGGCAAAAACGAGGTTGCGGTCAGGCGTCGCGCCGATCCTGGTTCCGCAATGGTGGCCGAAGCCATGCCGGGTGCCGTGGGGCGGCTTCTGGGCTGCGAGCGGCTGGTTTGCGAACTGCGCTTCGAGGAGGGGCGCGGTTGGGTGGAACGCGCGCGGCTGTGGGGTGTGTTTCCCGGCGACGACTACTGATCGCCGATGGCGGCCGGGCCGGCGAACGGACCTGCGCTCGGACGCATCTCGTGGGTGCTCTTCGAATGGGCGCGTAATCCCTATGTCCTCGTCATTACGGTTTATGTCTACGCGACCTATTTCACGCGGGACATTGTTGGTGATCCTGTGCGGGGGCAGGCCCTTTGGGCCGACATCCAGGGTTATGCAGGATTGATCGTCGCCCTCGTCGCGCCGGCCCTCGGCGCGATTGCGGATGCCGGCGGGCGGCGCAAGCCGTGGGTCGCGGTGTTCACGATTGCGCTGGCGCTGGCGACCGCGAGCCTATGGTTCGGCAAACCGGGCGGAGAGGGGCTGTCACTGTTCGGCTTGGGCGTGGTGATCGCGCTCTGCCATCTCTCCTATGACGGTTCACTTGTCTTCCATGGCGCGATGCTGCCGACGCTGGTGCCGCGGCGGGATATCGGATGGTGGTCCGGGCTGGGATACGCGCTTGGCAACGCGGCCGGGATCATCCTGCTCGTCTTTGTCCTGATCTTCATCTACCTCCCGGCGGAGCCGCTATTCGGACTGGATCGCGCAGCGCATGAGCACGAGCGCATTGCGGGACCTCTTTGTGCCATTTGGCTGAGCCTGTTCTGCCTGCCGTTTTTCCTGTTTACGCCGGACAGACCATCGAAGCACCTTCCTGCCGGGGAAGCGATCCGGCGCGGACTTGCCTCCGTGCGGGACACGCTTGGGCGACTGAGGCAATACCGCAATGTCGGCACCTATCTGCTGTCGCGCATGATCTACAACGATGCGCTCAATGTCATGCTGGCGTTCGGCGGCGTATACGCGGTTGGCGTTTTCGGCTGGAGCGAAGTCGAGAGCGCCGCTTACGGGATCATCCTGTCGGTGTTCGCCGCGTTGGGCGGCGCGATAGGCGGCTGGCTTGCCGATCGCATCGGCACCAAGCGCACGCTGCAACTGTCCATCGGCGGAACGATGCTGGGCGCCGCACTGTCGCTTGGCTTTGCGCCGGACCGGATGTTTTTTGTCATTCCCTATCCGCGTGGTGCGGCGGCCGCGCCCTTTGCGATTTTCGAGACGGCCCCGGAGCTTTTTTACATCGGCGTCGTGATGTTTATCGCGGTGTGTCTCGTCGCCACCTATGCCAACAGCCGGGCCATGATGGCGCGCATCTCGCCGGAAAACCGGATGACCGAATTTTTCGGCCTCTACGCGTTGTCAGGCGAGGCAACTGCGTTCATGGCTCCGCTGGCCGTCGCGTTTGCAACGCGTCTGTCGGGCAGCCAGCAATGGGGCATGGTGGCCATCATCGGCTTCCTGGCGGTTGGATTTGCCGGCCTGTTCTTCGTGCGCGAAGAGCGCCCCGACGCTCCCGCCGACGCTGCCTGATGGCGTTCGGGAGCCGTTACTCGACGCGGTCGTAGATTACGAGACTATCCTTATACGGATCGCCGCGGCCGTTCACGCCATTGCCGAGTGTGGTCATCGTCTTGCCGTCGGCGGAAATCGATACACGCGTCCGGGAGCTTTCCTTGCCGTCGCGCAACGTCACCTGCTCCAGAGTGCGGTCATCGATTCGCGTCAGTGAAATATGGCGAGGATCGCCGCCATTGGTTTGATAGGGCTTGCCGTCATATTTCGCGGAATAGTGCTCTTCCCGGCCCGATTGCAGGGGATCTTTCACGTCGATCTGCACGCGGGTCCAGCCGTTTTCGCCATAGGGCGCGATGACAAGAAGCTGGTTCTGGTTGGCGATTGCGGTATTGGTGATGTGCGATTTTTCCTTATTCATCTTCCATGTGCCCACGAAGGGATTTTCCGCGGCATAGGCACCTGCGGACAGGCTCATGAGGCCGGCAACAATAATGGCCGTAGTTCTGATCATGTGGCTCCTCCACTGGCAGCTCGAACGCAGCCTAACCCAAAAGGATAACCAAGGGCATTGGGTCAGTGCCGGAAGTGGCGAATGCCCGTGAAGACCATTGCGATACCGGCCTTGTCGGCTGCTGCGATCACGTCGCCGTCATTGACAGAACCGCCGGGTTGGATGACAGCCGTTGCGCCTGCGTCCACAACGGCCAGCAGGCCGTCGGGAAAGGGGAAAAACGCCTCCGACGCGGCGGCGGACCCGTGTGTTTTCGGCTCCGGCCAGCCCGCCGCCGCAGCCGCTTCGCGCGCTTTGGATGCGGCGATCCGTGCCGAGTCGACCCGGCTCATTTGACCGGCGCCGATCCCCGCAGTGACACCGTTCTTCGCATAGACGATGGCGTTGGATTTGACGTGTTTCGCCACCGTAAACGCAAAAACCATGTCGGCAAGCTCGGTCTCGGCCGGCTTGCGCTTCGTGACGACACGCATTGCGTCCTCTGACAGAGTCGTGTCGTCGCGCGCCTGTACAAGCAAGCCGCCTGCGACCGAACGAATGTCCAATCCCGGCGCCCGTGGATCGGGAAGTCCGCCGGCAATCAGCACCCGCAAATTCTTCTTCGCCGCAAATACGCGCCACGCGGCATCGTCCGCATCCGGCGCAATGATGACTTCCGTAAACAGCTTGGCGACCTCTTCCGCCGTCTCGCTGTCCAGCGCGAGATTGAAGGCGAGAACGCCACCGAATGCGCTGACGGGATCGCATGCGAGCGCGCTCCGATACGCCTCGGCCAGAGAACCGCCCAACGCGACTCCGCAGGGATTGGCATGTTTGATGATCGCGCAGGCCGGCGTCGACGTACCGAACTCCGCGACCAGTTCATAAGCCGCGTTCGTGTCGTTGATGTTGTTGTAGGAAAGCTCTTTGCCTTGCAGCTGCGTCGCGGTGGCAACGCCAAAACGCCGCTCTCCGGTAACATAGAACGCCGCATGCTGATGCGGATTCTCGCCATAGCGCAAGGCCTGACGCAAATGACCTGCGAAACTGCGCCAGCGCGGCGGCTCGTGATTTCCCGTTCGTGCACGATCCTGAGCGAGCCAGTTCGACACGGCAGCATCATAGGCCGCGGTGCGCGCGAAAGCGGTTTGTGCGAGCTGGAGACGCGTTTCGGCGCCGAGCGACCCTTTGGTTTGCGTCATCTCCTCGAGCACGACAGCATAGTCGGCCGGATCGACGATTACGCCAACCCATTCGTGGTTCTTGGCTGCGGCCCGGATCATGGCTGGCCCGCCGATATCGATATTTTCGATCGCTTCCGCGAATGATGCGCCCTTCGCGACTGTGGATTCAAACGGGTAGAGATTGCAGACGAGAAGATCGATACCGTTGATGCCGTGCGTACGCATGGCCTCGGCATGGCCCGGTTTGTCGCGCAACGCCAAAAGCCCGCCATGGATCTTCGGATGAAGCGTCTTCACGCGGCCATCCATGATCTCCGGAAAACCCGTCACGTCGGAGACATCCGCCACGGCAAGGCCCGCGTCGCGCAAACTCTTCGCCGTTCCACCCGTAGAGATGAGCTCAACTCCTAACCGGGCAAGGGCGCGTGCGAAACCCTCCAGTCCCGTCTTATCCGAAACGGAAATGAGCGCACGGCGGATGGGGCGCTGGGTCATAGGGCGCTCTTAGCGCCGGAACAGCCAAAAGAGAAGGGTAAGCGCGACGCTGATCACAAGAGAGGTCACGATCGGGAAGTAGAACCGGACGTTGCCGCGCGAAATCATGATATCGCCGGGAAGCCGCCCCAAACCCAGCCGTGAAATGAGCGGCCAGAGCAGGCCCGCCGCGAGGAGGACAAGTCCGCCGATGATCAGAATACGCCGAATGTCCATGATGGAATGACTTTTGGTCCTTGGGCGCGATCCTTGCCCGTGGGCAGGCCTTCTGCGAGACTTTAGCACTCATCTGTTGTGGAATAGGATATGAACGACCTGTTGGCCGAGTTGTTCAAGTTGAGCCCCGCTGAGCGGATTCAGCTCGCCGAAGATTTGTGGGATAGCGTCGCTGCGCGTCCATCGGATCTGGAACCTCTGTCACAAACTCAGAGGGCGGAAATCGAGCGCCGCTTGAGCGACCATCGCAAGGATCCGTCTTCGGCTGTTGCTTGGGATGATCTGCGAATTCGGTTGTGGTCGCGCATGGAATGACCCGCCGAATCCTATTTCGGCCGGAAGCAGAAGGCGAACTCAGTGAAGCATCCGCTTGGTACGAATCTCGCGGCAAAGGCTTGGGAGCTGAATTCCTTCGGGCTGTTGAGGCGGCGGTCTCAATCATTCAGCGCCATCCGCTTGCTTATCCGGAAGTATTCGTCGGCGTTCGAAGGGGTGTGTTGAGGAAATTTCCATACAGCGTGATCTACACCGTCGATGAAGAGATGGTTCTCATAGTCGCCTGCATTCACGGGCGCCGCGACCCGAAACATTGGCAAGGCAGGGCTCGGTGATAATTACGTGGCAACCGTTGTAGACGCGGAATGACCGATCGCACTCCAGAAAGTACGGAACCGCGCATCTTCGGTTGTGCTGAAGGCCGCTATGCGCGTCACCGCGTTGCTATCGACCTTACTTAAACGGGCCGACATCGCACTCAGATGCAGGTCCTCCTCGGCCAGCACGCTTTTTAGCGAAAGACCGGGTGCATGTTCCTCGAGAACCGCCTGATACAGCCTGTAAAGCCATACGGCCCGAAGCTCCACGATCAAGGACATGCATAGATAGGGCAGTTCGCCGGTGCGTTCCGTTTCACGCGTGACGTCCGCGTCGAGCCGCCCCATATAAGCCTTAGCGGATGCGCCGGCCAGGGTGTCGCCTGCCGAATAGTCAAGCGGCCGGCGCGCCAGTTTTTCTGCCAAGCGCTTGAAGAAGAAGGCGTGACGGGTCTCCTCTGCCATATGTTTCAGCATGCCGCTGTCCCACGCAGCGCGTCCTTGGCTGGCCATGATTTTCCGGCTGCCGATATGTTCCAGAAGCGACAGCGTGTTCAGAAATCGGGCGTGCATCAACGGCTGCGCGCAAAACGCGGTGAGCCGCGAGCGGACAGTCGCGGCGAGGTCGCGACTTCTATCTTCAAGTGTGCAATAGGGCGAGAGACTCATCGATCACGTCATAAATCCGCTCAAGTTCGTTCTCCCGGATGCAATAGGGCGGCAGCACATAGACAACGTTGCCGAGGCTTCTCAGCAGAACCCCGCGTTGAAGATAGAAGGCGTTCAGCTTGGGGCCAAGCGTGGAGAAATAGCCCGTATCCGGAACGCTCAGCTCGATGGCGGCAATGGTTCCCGCCAAACGAACATCGGAAACTCCAAGCCTGTCGCGAAAGGCCGGAAGCTGCCGCGCATGCTGGTGCGTAATCGCATCGATGCGCTGGGCCACCGGCTCACGGTCCCAGATCTCCAGATTGGCGCAGGCGGCGGCGCAGGCAATCGCGTTGCCGGTGTAGGACGTGCTGTGAAAAAATGTGCGCGTGCGGTCTTTGGAATAGAACGCATCGTAGATCTCGGGCGTCGCCAAAGTGGCGCCCATGGGCAGAAATCCGCCGGTCAACCCCTTCGACACACACATCAAATCGGGCGTGATGTTGCCCTGTTCGCAGGCGAACATCGTTCCGGTGCGTCCGAACCCCGTCATCACCTCATCCGCGACGAGAAAAACATCGTGGCGGCGGCACAGAGTGGCCATCTCAGCCAGCAGGTCCGGCCGATACATCTTCATGCCGCCTGCGCCGAGCACCAGAGGCTCCGCGATCAGCGCGGCGAACGCATCCGGCGTGGCAATCAATAGGCGTTTCAGCGCATCGATCGTGCGTTCCTCTCCTCCCGGCTCAGGAAACGGAAGAAAATCGACGCCGAACAGCATTGGCTCATAGGGTGCGTTGAACAAGCCGCGCGCGCCCACGGACATCGCACCGAACATGTCGCCATGATAGGCGTGCTCCATGGCGATGACGCGATGACGTGCCTTCCCACGATGATGCCAGCAGCCGACCGCCATCTTGATCGCCACTTCCACGGCGGTCGACCCGCTGTCGGAAAAAAACACATGGGCAAGGCCGTGCGGCGCCTTGAGAAGAAGCGCGCGTGCGAGCCTCTCAGCCGGCTCATGGGTGAAGCCCGCGAAGATCACCTGTTCGAGCTTTGCCGCCTGTTCCGTGATGGCGCGTACGATATGCGGGTGACCATGCCCGTGAATATTGACCCACCAGGACGAGATCGCGTCGAGAATGGCGCGGCCATCCTCTCTATACAGATAGGCCCCCTCGGCGCGCGCAATTGTAATCGCTTCCGGCGAGACCGCATGCTGCGTGAATGGGTGCCAGATGAGGGAGCGCTCAGACGCCATGAACGCCCTCGAAATCGCGCCGGCTGAAATGCGCCGCGAAGGCGTCTGCGAGACTCTGTGCGTCGAGTTTGCGCAGGAACGGCAACCGTCCCAGCCGGCTTATGCGCCCGAAGTCTGCGATGGTGCGTTCGGTATCCGGCATCGGCTGCCCTACGAACAGGACACCGAGCACCGGCACTGCGCGGCATCGAAGCGCTTCCAGGGCCAACAGACTGTGATTGATGGTTCCGAGACTCGTGCGCGCGACCAGGACTACGGGTGCTCGCCATCGCATGAACAGCTCGACCTGTAGGATCTCCCGAGTGATCGGCACGAGAACGCCGCCTGCCGCTTCTACGATCAGCGCACGCCCTTCCGGAATATCCCCGGGCAGATCCAACCCATCGGCGCGGATCGATATGCCGTCCAATTCGGCAGCGCGATGCGGTGAGAGCGGCTCGCGCAATCTGTACGCCTCGCTGCGAAAACGGTCCGGTCCCAACCCGGTGAGTGCCGCAACGCGTTCGGTGTCGGTGCCATCCGCTGTGCCGGATTGGATCGGCTTCCAGTAGATCGCGTTCAGAGCGAGCGTCAGCATGGCTGACACCACCGTCTTGCCAACGCCGGTATCCGTGCCCGCGACAATCAGTGGCCTCATCGCATCGCCAAGCTCTGCGCGAGTGCGGCCGCGAGCGCATCGATGTCGCGCTCGCTATGCACGGCATTGATCGATAGGCGCAGGCGCGACGTCCCCCCGGGAACCGTGGGTGGGCGTATCGCGCGCGCATCAAAGCCAGCGTCTTGCAATGACTGCGCGACCGACATCGCGCGCTCCTCCGTTCCCAAGAGGACGGGGATGATCTGGCTCTCTCCCTGTATTTCAAGAGCCGGCGTCGCGGCCTTGAGCGCGCTCCGGGCGTATGCGGCCAGCTTCAGGACGTGCTTCCGCCGCCACGGTTCTTCATCCACCAGGTCCAGCGATCGGGTAACAGCGGCAGCAAGGCATGGAGGCGGGGCAGTGCTATAGATGAAGGGCCGTGCCTTGTTCACGAGATAGTCGATGACCTCCGCCGATGCGCAGACCAATGCGCCGGCAACGCCCAGGGCCTTGCCGCAGGTGTGGAGGCTGATCCAGCTCTCGTCCTGAAGCCCTTCGCCAAACCCGCGGCCGCGTGCTCCGAAGACCCCTGTCGCGTGAGCCTCGTCCACCACCAGCACGGCATCGTGCCCCCGCGCCACCTGATCGAGCCCCTGGAGCGGCGCAAGGTCGCCGTCCATGCTGTAAAGCGATTCCACCGCGATCAGGACACGCCGCGCGCCCTCGCTGCGGGCGCGTTTCGCCGCGTGCTCGAACGAGGAGACATCGTTATGGCGTGCCTTGTACCGAGCGGCGGGCGAGGCGTGCGCGCCTTCCTTGACGCTCGCGTGAATGCTCTCATCGAAGATCACGGCGTCATGGCGATCCAGGAGTGTGGTGAACAGCGCGAAATTGGCCAAAAAACCGCTGCCGAAATACAACGCCTTTTCGACGCCGAAAAATTGCGCCGCGCGGGTTTCGAGCGCCTCATGCGCCTCATGATGGCCACGCAAGAGCCGCGAGCCTCCTGCGCCGATACGACCGTCCCGCTCAATCGAGTCCACAATCGCGGCGCGCAGGGCGGGATGCGCCGCAAGCCCAAGATAGTCGTTCGACGAGAAATCGATCCCGCGAGGCACCGTTAGCCGGCGGCGCCGGTGCGCTCGCTCCAGCCGCTCGAGTTCCGCGTTCACTCCCTCCATCGCTAACCCCTCACGGGCGCGAATCCGGCCGCGGTCCGAATTCGACCGACTGGTTCATCCGCACCGGCTGCGGAAAGAGCGCGAGGAGGTCCAAGATCTCCTGCGGCATGGCCGTGTTGATGGGAAGGCCGAGCTCGCGTGCCTCCGAAACGGTGATCGGATAATCGTGGGTCCAGCGCCCGCTGGTGAGCTGCTCGGCAAGCTGGGCCGCGGCCTCCGGCGCCATGGGCGCGCGCATAAGCTCGCAAGCCTGCCGCCGCAACTGGGCGATCGCCTTTTGCCCGAGATCGGCGAAAATCAGCGTCTGATCGTCGATCTCGGACAGCGGCTTCTCGCTTGCGACCTTGATGATGGAGGCTGCCGGCAGGCCGTTGATCTGAGGATCGATGGGCCCGAGGATGGCATGATCGCTCATCACGATCTCGTCGGCGCCGAGCGCAAGCAAGGTGCCGCCTGACATCGCGAAATGCGGCACGAAAACAGTGACCCGTCCAGCGTGAGCGCGAAGGGCGCGGGCGATCTGCAGCGCTGCGATCGCCAAGCCGCCCGGGGTGTGCAGGATCAGATCGATCGGCTGTTCCGGAGGCGTTGTGCGGATGGCGCTCAGCACCTTTTCCGCGTCGTCCATGTCGATATAGCGGGCTATGGGAAAGCCGAAAAAGCGCATCGCTTCCTGCCGGTGTATAATGGCAATCACGCGCGACTTGCGCGAACGCTGGATGGCGGCGAGCTTGCTGGTGCGGGTGGCTCTCAGCCAGCGCGCGGCAATGAGCGGCTGCAGCGCGAAAAGGAGGAAGGCGATCCAGATGAAATTGCCGATTTCCATGGATGTTCGGTGGGAAGAGCGAGGGGCATCATAGCGGCAAGCCGCAGCCCGTGTCCGCAAGAAGCGCGCCGCCTTTGTTGACCCGCGTCAAACACTGGCTAAAATCGCCTCTCTTCTCGGCCGTTCGGCTGGATGCCCCCGTGGCGGAATGGTAGACGCGGCAGACTCAAAATCTGTTGCCTTTGCGGGTGTGCCTGTTCGAGTCAGGCCGGGGGCACCATAGTTAAGTCTGCGACCTGGCGTCGTTTCGGTAGCCAGCGCGCCGGCTTCGCCGTCCAGACTTCGACCCAAACCTAGGGAAAAGGCTCGCGGCGCATGTTGAAGGCGATCGAAATTCGCGGCCGGTCACCGCGGTGCGGCAACACTGCATGCGGCACATAGCTTGGAAACAGGACCATCAACCCTGGCTCAGGTTTGATGAGCACGTTCGACGCGAACAGCTCCGGAAAAAAACTGGACGTGCGCACCGGGTTGGGATCGGACAAGTGCAGCGGCGTGCCGTCGGCACTCGGATGTGTTTCGCCTGGATCGACGTAATAGACACCGGACCAGGTCGCTCCCGGATGCATATGCATCTTGTTGAAATCGCCGGGCGCGCTGACATTTGCCCATGCATTGAACGTCCATCGCATCGGCGAGGGATATTTCGCGAATTCGTCGTAGAGGCGGTGCGTGGCCCACTCCGTCAGGTCTTGCATATGCTGAATGACGCGGCGGCCGGCATCGCCGCAGAATTCCAGGCCACCCGCTTCGGAGTGCCAGCCTCCGACATTGGTGCGCTCTTCCCCAGAAGACCGGCCCGCATGTTCAAGGATGGCGTGTTTCAGCCGCGGGTTCAGCTCCGCAGCGTTGGCCCACACATGGGTGAATAGGGGCGTGCCGAATAGCGTGGCCGAACGGCTTTGTTCCAGCTCGCGGGACAATCACGTCTCCTCGGCGTGTGCAGCGCTGAATCGGTACGCGCTTCAGCGGCTGATTGCGCCGCCGAGCGGATTTGCGGAAAGCCAAATATTGCGCAACTCGTTGTCCGCCAGCGTGCGCTCCGTGCGCGGCGCGGCCAAAGCCTTCGCCGCCAAGGCATTGACCGCTTTCGCGCAGCGGTCGACGTCTCCCCAGCCAGAACTGTCCCCGCACAGATGGACATCTTCGGGAACCTCGCCGTCCTTCACGACAAGCCGGTAATACTCGACGACATTATCGGCAATCGCCTTTGCAACGGCCGGATCGTGACGCAGGATCCGGTACATATCGACCGCAACATTGGCATGGGATTCGTCATAGGCCGGAAGCACAGCGTTCGTTCTGTTGCGTTCCGACCGGATCATCGCGGCGACCTTAAGGACGCCGCCGTCCTGGAACATGATTGGCGAGCCTGAGGACCCCCGAGTGTTGGCGCAATTCGTCAGCCGTGCGAAGGAGTTGCGGTTCGCAAAGAGATGGCACTTGTCATGAATCCAGAGCGCGTCTCTTTCCTTGTCGCCGGGATGGCCTGCCATCGAAACGTCCTGCTCCTTGCCCCCCGGCTGCAAGGGGCCGAGTTGAAGCCATCCAATGTCGGGATCGGCGCCCCAACAGGTTTCGAGCCGGAGCAACGTGTAATCCTGATTGCGGTCGTCATAGTATTTGCCGACTACAGCTATCGTGGCTCTGGCAGCGGCACGGCCTGCCACGAGGAACGTCGCGCTCGTGCGATTGATTTCCTCGGGTGTGGGGGCCACCCGCTTTTCGCCGAAGACCGCGTGATAGTTGGTCAGGACGTAGCACGGCGCGATAAGGAATGCGGTACCCCGGGTCCGGCCCGCGCGGTTGGAGCGCCCGCCGAGCGGGACGGGCAGATCGGGGCCGATCTCTCCGATCGGGGCATAGATCTTCCCATCGCCGGTTTGAGGCTGGGGCCTGCGCGGATCGACCAGATTGGTGGGATTGTCCGCAAAAACGTTGACCTTATGCAGAAGGTTGCGCGATTGGACCGGCGCAAAATCGGCGGTCGTCAGGCAGGCGCCACCGGAGCAGGGTTCTGTCCCGGGCATGGCGCCGGCAGCCACTGTTGGCAAAAACACGGCGGCCACGACGAAACTCAGGACCTTCCGCATCACTTTCCTGCTATCGCACCCGGGGCTCGAAGCGCGACAGACGCCGGGCCCATGTTGAGACATCCACAGCAAAATACGAATCGCCCCGAAATCCCTCTATTGAATTCGAGGCTACGTCTGAGAGTACCTAATTCGGCTCGTCCCGGCAATTTTGGATAACGGTGGAACAGCATGCCCTGTCAAGCTTGTGACCACTCTGGAGGCCAAAGCTTATGTTTACGTTAGTAGCATTTCACCCCGGCCGCGCGAAGATCGCCTCCGAATGGTTTGAAATTGCGGGCAAACGCCCTAGACTGCACTCATGGCTTGGTAAGGTCTCGGGTGTTATCCCTCAAGGACCAATTCAAGCTCTTCGTGAAATCTTCCCACGATAGGCTAGAAGGCAAGACGGCCGGAAAGCGGACAGCCTCAACATTTCCCGCGTCGAGGGCAGTGGCATGCATGTCGATGTCATTCACACGATCGCCGACATAGATCGGCTCAAGGACAATTGGGAAAAAGTCTACGATTCCGACGGGGAAGCGCATTTCTACCTGTCATGGACGTGGCTCTCGACATGGTTCAAGCGGTTTAAGAATGACTGGTTCGTGCTGGCGGCAAAACCGGCGCCGGACGCTGCGAACTATGTCGCATTCTTCCCACTGAAGCTCGGGACCAAGGCGAGAAAGGACGGTACGTTCCACAACGAGATCGACATGGGCGGTTTTCCCCGTGCCGATTACACCGGCGTCCTCTGCGATCCCAAATTTGAAGATGAGGCCATCCCAGCCTTTGCGGACTTCATCCGGACGCAGCGCTGGGCCAAGCTGAATCTCGAAATGTTCCGTTCGTCGGAAGATCGTATCCGGTCGTTTGTGCGAAGCTTCTCGAAAGGAAAATTCAACGTCGAGGAGCCCCCACGAGTTACCAAGGACAATATCGACAACGCCCTTTATCCTTATGCCAGCCTCCCCTCGGATTGGGACGTCTATGTCGAAACGAAAATGTCCTCCAATACCCGCCAGAAGGCGCGGCGATTCCTGAAAAAAGTAGATGCCGGCGAATTCCGTATCACTTACGCCGACAAGACGACGTTCGCACGCGACCTCGACACGCTTTTGCGGTTCTGGGAAAACAAATGGGGTGACCGGAAGGGTGACCGGGTTGCGGGCATCCTGGCGGCCAACCGCAAAATGATGACGGGATTGTTCGACGCCGGCGCCGTGGTGTTGCCGGTGTTCTGGAAGGATGAAACGCCGCTCTGCGCGAACGCGCTTCTGGCGGACCAGAAGAGGAAGGCGCTGTATTTCGTCATGGGCGGCCGCGACGAAAGCTTCAACAGCCCGCCGCCTGGATTCATTCTGCACGCCCATACCATCCGCTGGGCCATTCAGAACGGGTTCACCACCTATGATTTTCTGATGGGCAACGAGCCATACAAATACATGTTCGGGGCGGAGGATCGCCGCGTCCGGTATATCCAGATTACAACGAAGGACGAGCAGAATTTGGGAGGGAAACTGGACCCGAAATCTCTCGCTTGGGCTTTCGATCAGGCCAAGGAGATGCACGAGAAGGGTAAGCTTGCTGAGGCTGAACGCGGATATCGTCAGATTCTCGACACCGATCCCGCCTTCAGCCGCGCGCTTTATCCTTTGGCTCAACTGGTGTGGGCGAAGAACAAGCATGCGGAAGCGGCAAGCCTTTTGAAGAGCTTTGTCGCAATTCAGCCCGGCCAGAGAGATGCTTGGCTTCTGCTGGGCAAGGCGCAACACGCGCAAGCCGACACCGAAGGCGCCACGCGCAGCTTTCGCAAAGTGCTGGAGCTCGATCCCGGTAATAAGGAAGTGTCGGCGCTTTTGGCCGAACTCTCGCCGCTGAAAGACCGCCTCAAATCGATCGTGGGCGCGGGGCCGTCTTGGGCGAAAACTGACGATGGGCCTACGGATTTCCTGCGGAAGCTGAAGAACAAGTGAGGAGCTCACGCTCGCAGGCTAGCTCGATGTAGCGCGCCGTTTTCCAAGCCGAGGTTTCAGTAATGCCTCTCATCGTCGAGAGTCTGACCGCGCTTTCGTCCCTGCAAAAGGATTGGGAAGAGGTCTATGCGGCCGATCCCGATGCGCAAATTTTCCTGTCGTGGAGCTGGATGGAAACCTGGCTCGGAAAGGCGGGCTTTGAATGGTTTGTGCTGGCGGCACGGGAGAAGGGCTCGCGTAACTATGTCGCCTTCTTCCCGCTCCAGATTCTGACCGACGCCGGCAACGATCTCGGTTTCCACAACGAGATCAAGATGGGCGGCTCGGAATATGCCGATTACACCGGGTTGCTGTGCAAGCCGCAATTCGAGGAAGAGGCAATTAACGCCTTTGCCGATTACATCAAGACGATGCATTGGCGCCGCTTCCATTTGTGGAATCTCAGAGCCTCCGATCGTCGCGTCCGGCTGCTGATGAAGGCGTTTCCGGCGTCCAAATTCAACACCAAAGATGTTGACAGACTGGACGCGGAGAATATCGACAGCAACATCTATCCGTATGTGACGCTTTCAGGCGATTGGGACGCCTATTGCAATACGCAGCTCTCGTCGAATACGCGGCAGAAGGTGCGGCGGTTCCTCCGCAAGATCGATGACGGCGGAGACCTGCGTATCACTGATGCGACGACGGAGACGCTGGACCGCGACTTCAACATTCTCGTGCAGTTCTGGGAGCAGAAATGGGCGGGGAAGAAGGGCGACAGGCTTCCTGGCATCCGAAACAACAACCGGCTGATGATTCGCAGCTCCTTCGCGGCCGGCGCGTTGTTTTTCCCGGTGATGTGGAAGGGCGAAACGCCGGTTGCCGCGCACGCTCTCCTGCTGGACAGACAGAAAACGGCGTTGCATTTCCTGATCGGTGGACGTGACGAGAGCTTCAACAGCCCGCCGCCAGGATTCATCCTGCACGCTTACGGGTTGCGTTGGGCCGCTCAGAACGGCTTTGTCACCTATGACTTCCTGCAAGGCAATGAGGACTACAAATATCTGTTCGGCGCGAAAGACCGTCACATAAAATGCCTGATCGTCAGCACAAAGACCAATCGCAATCTCGGTGATCGGCTGGATGAAAAAAGCCTGTCTGTTGTATTCGACCGCACCAAGGCGCTGCACGACAAAGGCGAGCTTGCGCTTGCCGAGCGGGGCTACCGCCAGCTCATTGAAGCCGATCCAAACCATCAGCGTGCGCTGTATCTGTTGGCGCAGCTTCTTTCGGCGAAACGCGACTATTCGGGCGCCGAGGACTGCCTCAAGGCTTTTCTGACGCTCCAGCCGCGCAACCACGAAGGCTGGTTCCAGCTGGGACGGGTCTATCAGGCCAAGCCGGATCCGGAAGCGGCAATCCGTGCCTATAAGAAAGTTTTGGAGCTGGACCCAGCCAACCGTGACGCCGCCTCACTGCTCGCCGAGCTTTCGCCAAAACCCAACCCGCTGCGCCACGTGCTCGGCGCCGGCCCGTCCTGGGCGCGTACGGACGATGACGATGATCTTCTGAAGCGGTTGAGGAGCAAGTAGTGTCGAAAGCGACGGGGCACACGCCGGGAAAAATCCGCTATCCCTCGCTGCGCCGCTGGCTCAAGAGTACGTCCAATCGTACGTTTATCGTGTATCCCATCGGCATTGCTGCATTCGAGTTTGGTCTGCACGGCAATATGCTGCCCTCCAATGGCTGGGGCGTCATTCTGCTTCTGTGGGGCTATCTGCAATACAAACTCGTCGGCTTTTATCGCGTGCGTCTCGGCGGGGGTGGCCCGGGAATCGAGGTGCCGCCCGAACGTCTCGTAGCGGAAGGCCCCTATCGTTACACACGCAACCCGATGTATCTCGGCCACCTGATCTTCCTGCTGGGGCTCGTCATAACATTCAGGTCGTGGCTTGCAGCTGGCCTCCTGATTGTGCATGTCGGCTGGTTTCATCGTCGCGTACTGAAGGACGAGGCACGGCTCGAGACAAGGTTTGGCGCGCCATATCTAACCTACAAAGCGCGCGTGAAGCGGTGGCTGCCCGGCGTTCTTAGTCTGTAGGCGGACTATCCTAGGTGCCGGCGCCTTGCCAGGACCAGTTTTGCGCGTCCGCGCCGCCTGGCGCCTTCAACTTGGCAAGACCGGCACGAGCCGAGGCCCATGCATCGGCAGGGGTTTCCGCAAACCGGCACAGCGACGCCTCCCGCGTCCAAGTATCGTAGAAGCTCCGGTTTTTGCCTGAGCGATTGTTCAGGAAGATGTGTGGGATGCCAAGCAGAAGGCACAGAATGTGCCCATGCAGGCGGTCTGTGATCACCACATGGCCGAGCGAAAGCATGTAAAGCGCGCGGCTGACATAGACATTTGCGCGCGCATCGAAATCGAGCTGACGGAAGGCAAGCCGCGCGCTCTCGTTCTCGAAAAACAAAGACTGCCAGTCGGTCAGCAATACAGTCGGCGGCCTTTGCTTGATGACGAAATTCACCTCGATTCCATCTGGAAATTCCGGCAGAACGAATTTTTCCGCGGGTTGCGAGGCAAGTCGCGCCGCCGCTTCCGTCTGATCGCTTGCCCGATCCTGATCGGTGCGTGCGACCCAGACGATATCGCAGATGGGTTCGCGTGCGCGTCTCTGCGAACCCAGCATGAACGATACATCCGGCGCCAGATCGACTTTCGTCTTGCCCGCGGAACGGCGGAGGATCTGCTGACTATCTGCCTCGCGCGCGAACACGATCACGTCTGGGTGTTTGGCGAGAAGGGCGGCGGTGCGGTCGAGATGGCTGCTTTCCAAAGAAGCGAGGTTATGGGGAAACACTACGATCTTATGCGCGGGAAAGTCGGATAGCAGGCGCATGCGGAATTCATGGCTCTGTTGATGACGGTCGCCAAAACTTGCGCCCCCATGCACGAGGATCGTGCCATCCTTGAGCTTCGCCGCCATCTCCCCGCGGTCATAGCTTGCAGCCGAGCATTGATAGGCGACTTGTGCGCCGATATCCGTGAGCAGCGCCTTCTCGCCGAGCCAGATGGCATGGTCGCCGCAATTCGAGTTATCGGGAAAATCCACGAGCGCCACCGGTTGATCTCGCGAGATGTGGCTTGCGAAGAGCTCGCGGAGCGTTTTGGCGAATTCAGAGGCAAGAGCCGTGCTTGTCATTCCCAAATTCTGCTCCGTTCGTCCGAGCCCAAGGCGTCGAAACGCATCTTTCAATAAACCTGCCGTCTGGCAAGCGCCATTTTTGCATGTTGCGCGATGCAAGCCGGGCGTCGAAACTGGTACGAACTCTTCGCGCCTCTTCATTGAAAATGACTGAGACCTCAACGGAAGCCCGGCTTTCCCTGGCGCAATTCGAGGCGTTCCTGGCGAAGCGGGATTTCCGTCAGGCGTTTCGGACGGCCTTGCTGATGCTTCATGCCATCGACGAGCGGTACGGACGGCTGGACCGCCTCGATCTTTCGGATGTGCCGAAAGACAACGCCGAAGAGCGGCTGCAGGTCTTCGTCAACCGCTTCGCCGCGGGTTTTGCCGCGCTTATGGGGAGCGCCGAATTTGCGTTCGGTCCCGATGACTATGAATGGCTGCTCCTGTATCACCGCTGGACCGATCTGATCTTTGCTCTCAGCCCGTTTGGCGGCACGGACCGCGTCATTCCGCGTCTTCCCCATACCGAGGTGGCAGGGCAGGCGACATTCGATGGCACGAATTTCCTGCGCCTTCTCGCCATTCTGTCACCCAATTCCGAATTGCCGTTGCCCGTTGAGGGGTTCTGGAAAGCACATGCCGCCGCGGCGGCGCTGGCGTTGCTGAGTTATCTCGCCACGCGTTACGTGTTCACGACGCGGGCGTTCGACTTTCGCGAAAGGCTGCTCGAATGGCTGCCGGAGCGCCTGGATTCGGTGAAACTCGGCGTCAGTATGCTGATCCGCATGCCCGAGATTTACATGCATTGCAGCTATGCGATGACGCCGCGGAAGCATGAGATCAAACGGCATCTCATCGCTCAGATGCGGCGCGCGTGTCTTGAGGCAGGCTGCGTGGAAGTGCGCGCCGCACCGGGCGCGCATACGGACGGACGGCAGACGGTTATCGTCGTGGCCGAACATCTTCTGGTGGGCCATTCGGTATTCCGGACGCATTCCCGCGCCATCGCGTCCTTGCGCGAACAGTTTCATGTGGTGGGCATTGTGTACCCCGATCCTAAAGACACGCCGATCGCGGCGCTGTTCGACGAGACCATCCCGATTCAGGAGGGTGATTTCCTCTCGCGAGTTCGTGCGCTGACCGCAGAGATCGCGGCCCACAAACCGGTACTGATTTTCTATGTCGGCGTCGGAATGGTGGCGCAGGTCATTGCGCTCGCGTCCCTGCGGCTTGCGCCAGTCCAATGCGTTTCGTTCGGGCACGGCGCGACAACCATGAGCCCGGCGATCGACCATATGATCGTTCCCGAAGATTTTGTGGTAAGCCCAGCGTGCTTTTCCGAACAGGTGGTGGCGCTCCCCAAGCAGGCGTTGCCATTCGCACGGGTTGCGTTCAAGAAACCCGCACATGCAGGGAAGCCTGGAGGGCCTATTCGGATTGCGGTTCCGGCGTCGGTCATGAAGCTCAATCCACGTTTGTTTGAAGCGCTCGCCCGAATCGTGAAAAGGGCGCAGCGGCCGGTGGAAGTTCAGTTCTTTCCGCTCGCCGGTGTTGGTCTCGCCCATCTTCGGCTAGCGCGCATTGTGAAGGACACTATCCCCGGCGCGCGCGTGTTCCCCGAAGTGCCGCATGCCACATATATGGAACGTCTTGCGAACTGCGATTTCTTTGTTTCGCCCTTTCCCTACGGCAACATGAACAGTGTGGTCGATGCGTTTTGTCTTGGCCTGCCGGGCGTGTGTCTGAAGGGCCCCGATCTGCACGCCCATGCGGACGGCGCACTGTTCGCCCGCATCGGTCTGCCGGAGACTCTCGTGACCGCTACCGTAGACGACTACATTGCCGCTGCCGTCAGGCTGGTCGACGATCAACCCTGGCGAGAACAGTGCCGGGGCATAGTCGCGCAAGCCGACCTCGATGCAGCGTTCTTTCACGGCGATGAAACCCTGTTCTGCCAAGCTATCGCAAAGCTGATCGCTGAGGGTGCGCGCGGTTGAACGATGTGCGGCCCTGGCGCATTTTAGACGGCACAGCAACGACGTTCAGGGATCGTCCATGCAAGCACTTTTCATCGGCCAGACCTATATCGACGTGACATTCCTTGCTGACCGTATTCCGACGGGCGACGAGAAGGATGTGGCGAAAGACTATGCGGTTTCGTTCGGTGGCAACGCTGTCACGGCCGCTTTCTGCTGCGCGCGTTTAGGGATTGCGCCGGACCTCTTGACCTCCGTGGCGGACGATTGGCTGGGCCGGATGTTTCTCGACATGGCGGCGAAATACCAGCTCTCTGTGCACGCGCGCAAAGTCCGGCGGTCGTCCCTATCGTTCGTCATGCCGAAGAACGGAAAGCGCGCCATTCTGCGCGCCCGCGACGACGATTACCTGCACCCCTTTCCGCCGCTGAATCTGGGCGGCTGCCGCGCCTTGCACTTGGACGGGCATCAGGCGGACGCGGCGCTGAATTACGCCAAATCCTGCCGCGAGGCGGGCGTCCTCACTTCCCTTGACGGTGGGGGGATTCGCGTCAACACGATGGATCTCCTCGGCTACATAGACGTCGCGGTCGTGTCGGAGCGCTTTTGCGAGCAACTCGGCCTTGTTCCGGGCGCGATGCTCGACGTGTTGAAATCGAAGCGCTGCAAGATCGGCGGCATCACGATGGGCGAACGCGGCCTTCTCTGGTACGACGAGAAAGGAAAAGTGTCGAACATGCCGGCGCTTGCGGTGCCGGACGATGAGATCGTGGATACGAATGGCGCGGGCGATGTCTTCCACGGCGCCTATGTGTATTCCTATATGTCGCGGCCGGAGGCATCGTGGGATTCGCATTTCCGCTTCGCCCGCGCGGCCTCCGCGCATGCCATCCGGTTTCTCGGAAATGAAGCGCGGTTGCCGACGGTCCAGGACGTGCAGGACACTGAGCGCCGCTACCGCCCCGCGGCATAGCCCGACGTCACCTCGTCATATGTGTACTTCGTCATGGCCGACCTCGGGGCGGCCATGAACACGTTCCACAGTGTTCCTGGGTCGCCGCGGCCTTCCGCCCGGCGATGACGGACATCGGTATGCGCACGTCACGGTACAATGACGGCTTGGCGTGCCTCTGCCAGCACCCGCGCTTTGGCATGGTCCTTGGCGATCAGATAATAAAAGGTCGGCACCACGAACAGCGTGAAGAGCGTGCCCACGGAAATTCCGCTGAAAATCACCAACCCCATGGAGAAGCGCGCCACCGCGCCTGCACCTGAAGCGATGAGGAGCGGCGCCACACCCAGCGCCATCGCCGCCGTCGTCATGAGGATCGGACGGAGACGAATGCCAGCCGCGACTTCCACGGCTTCGCGCTTGGAATGACCTTCGCGCTGCAGCCGGTTTGCGACGTCCACGATCAGGATGCCGTGCTTACTGATAAGGCCCATCAAAGTGACGAGTCCCACCAGCGTGTAGATGTTCAAACTCGCTCCGCCGAACTGCATGACATTTGGGAATAGCACTGAGAAGCCGCTCACGATATGCAGGAACGCCATCGCGCCCGCGATCGACATCGGCACGGACACCAGAATGATGATGGGATCGCGGAAGCTTTCGAATAGCGCCGCGAGAGACAGGAAGATGATGATTGCCGCGAACCCGATCAGCAACAGAAACCCGCTCGACTCCTGAACGTATTGGCGCGACGTGCCCGCATAGTCGATCACATAGCCGTCCGGAAGGACACGCGCCGCCACGCCCCGCAGGAAGGTCAGCGCATCACCCTGAGTCATTCCGATGCCAGGCGCGGCGTTAATGGTGGCCGAATTGAGCTGCTGGAAATGCGCCAGCGATTGGGGCGTTGTTTTTTCCGTGATGCGCGCGACGGTCGACAGCGGCACCAGATCGCCGCTCGGGGTACGAATGTAGTAATCGAGCACCTGATTGGGGTTGAGGCGATAGGGCTGGTCGGCCTGCGCCATCACGCGATAGGAGCGGCCTTCCATGCTGAAATAATTGACATAGCCGCCGCCCAGCATCGCGGAAAGCGCGTTGCCGACATCACTCATCGAGATGCCTAGAAGCGCAGTCTTGTCGCGGTCGATCTCAACCGTCACTTGCGGCCGGTCGATCTTGAGATCGGTGTCGACGAAAAAGAACCGTCCGCTGTTTCGTACTTCGGTCAAGAACCGCTGCACCACCGTGTTGAGGCGATCAAAAGACTCGGTCGTGCCGATCACGAACTGCACCGGTGCGCCGAAGGTGCTCGGAAGGGGTGGGGGCTGGGCTACGAAGAAATTATTGAAGACGGGGAATCTCGTCAGCTCGCTCTGGACGGTCTGTTGCACCTCCACCGAATTCTCAGGGCGCTCGCCCCAAGGTTTCAGCACGAAAAACTTCATGAGCATGGACGTCGAATCCATCTGGAAAACCCAGTCGATGCTCGGACTGTTCTTGAACTTCTCGTAGATGCCGTTGGAAAAGAGCTGATATTGGTTGACCGTCGCCGTCGGTGAGCCGCTGCCGAAGGCGAAAATGAAGCCTTGGTCTTCCTGCGGCGCGAGCTCCTGTTTGCTCGTCATCCACAGTCCAACCGTGCCAAGCACGATCAGGGCGGCAAAAACCACCGTCACCGGGGTGTAGTTGAGGACACCGTGCAGCCGCCGGCTGTAAGCATTGTGCAGGCGCTCGAAATTACGATCGATGAAACGCGTCGTGCGCGCCTGCCAGCCGTCGCCCTGATCGCTGTGCGGCTTCAAGAGCTTCGAACACATCATCGGCGACAGTGTCAGCGCGACCACCGTAGAGATCGCGATGGTACCCACGAGCGTGAAGGCAAATTCGATGAACAGCGCGCCGGTCAGCCCGCCTTGAAACGCGATCGGCACATACACGGCCACGAGGACCACGGTCATCGCGATGATCGGCGCCGCGAGCTCGCGCGCTGCCTGGATTGCGGCATCGAATGGGCGTGCGCCCTCATTGATGTGACGGTGCACATTCTCCACAACGATGATGGCGTCATCGACCACGAGGCCGATGGCCAGCACCATGGCGAGCAGCGACAAGAGGTTGATCGAGAACCCCAGCGCCAGCATCATGATGAATGTGCCGATGAGCGAGAGCGGAATCGCTACGATCGGAATAATGACGCTTCTGAGCGAGCCCAAGAATGCGAACACCACCAGCATCACGATGATAAGCGTTTCGAAAATCGTCGCCTCGACTTCGCTGATCGCGGCGCTGACGAACCGGGACGCGTCGTAGACGACGAGACCCTCGAGTCCTTTTGGAAGCTGCGATTGCACTTGTGGGAAAACGGTCTGCACGCGCTGCAGCACGTCGAGCAGATTGGCGTCCGGTGCGACGTCCACGGACAGGAAGATGGAGTTCTGCCCGTTCGAGGTGATGTTGGTGTTGTAATCCTCCGCACCCAGCACAACGGTTGCAACATCGGATAGCCGCACCACGGCATTATTCGCCTGTTTCACCACCAGGTCGCGGAACTCGTCGAGCGAGTGCAGATCGGTGGAGGCCGTCATATTGACCTGCACCATCTGACCCTTGGTGTTGCCAAGGCCGGAAATGTAGTCGTTGCTGGCAAGCGCCTGATTGATATCGGCGGCCGTCAGGCCATAGGCGGCGAGCTTGGCGGGATCGAGCCAGGCGCGTAGCGCGAAATTGCGTCCGCCGAGTACATTGACGGTCTGTACGCCCGGTACCGCTTGCAGCTTTGGCTGCACGACGCGCACCAGATAGTCGGTGATCTGGTTCGGTTCCAGCACAGTGCTGCGGAACCCTATATACATGCCCGACACAGCCTGGCCGACCTGGACCTGCAAGGCCGGTTGCTGCGATTGCGGTGGCAGGCGATTGAGCACCGAACTCATCTTGCTGGTGATTTCGGTCACCGCGCGGTTGTAGTCGTAGTTGAGCCGGAGATTGACCGTTATGGTCGACAGGCTGTTGGTGCTGCTGGAGGTGATGTAGTCGATACCGTTGGCTTGCGCGATGGCTTGTTCCAGCGGCTGGGTGATGAATCCAGCAACAACGTCCGGATCAGCGCCGTAATAAGCGGTCGTAATCGTGACGACAGCGTTTTCAGTGCGCGGATATTGGCGAACGGGCAGCGACAGCGCGGCCCGCAGCCCGATCACGAGGATCAAAAGGCTGACAACCGTCGCCAGCACCGGCTTCCGAACAAAGATATCGGTGAAATTCATCCCTGACCGCCATCACCGCTCAACGGGGCGCGGATTTGGTTCGTTGCTCGGTTGGATCGCATTGTTGATGGCGATCGTGGCGCCGTTCTGCAGCTGCATCTGGCCGGCGCTGACGATCTGATCGCCTTCGTTAAGGCCGGACAGAATTGCGATCTGATCGCCACGGCGCTCACCCGTCGTGACAAAAGTCTGCTGCGCCGTCAACGACGTCGTGCCATCCTTGCTTCTCTGCTCGGCCACCAGATAGACCACATTCCCATACGGATTGAATGTAATCGTCGTCTGCGGCAGCGTGATATGGCGTTGCACCGCCCCGGTGGCAATGGTGACATTCGCAAACATGCCGGGCAGCAATTTGCGCTCAGGATTGGGTAGTGTCGCACGGACGGACACATTGCGCGTCGCCGGATCGACTTTGGGATCGATCGTGGTGATCTCTCCGCCGAACATCTCGCTGGGATAGGTGTCGACTTTGACGCTCACGGGCTGTCCGACCTTGATGTCGTTCAGCACCTGCTGGGGCAGGGTGAAATCGAGGAAGATGGGATCCAGCGCCTGCAATGTCGCTACCACGGTCCCGGGCTGAATAAATTGCCCGACATTGACGTTGCGAATGCCAAGATGGCCCGCGAACGGTGCTCTCAAGGTCTTCTTGTTGACGACGGCCTGCTGCTCCGCGATTTGAGCCTGCAGCGATTTCAAATTGGACGCCGTGATGTCGAACTGAGCTTGACTGATGAGCTGCCTCTCGAGCTGGGCCTTGTCGCGGGCAAAATTGGCCTCCCACAGGTCCCGCGAGGCTTCCAGCGTGTGCAGCTTCGCCACGTCGTCATTGTCGCGCAGGCGGATGAGCCGCGCGCCCAAGGGCACATCGCCACCGGAATCGAAGTTTACCTCGGCCACAATGCCGGGAACCTCCACTGACAAATCAGCCCCTCTCACCGGATGGAACCCGCCGACGGCCTGAATCTGCGGCTGCCATTCCTCGAAATGGGCCGTGATCGTCGAAACCACCGGCGCCGGTGGCGCCGGGAACCCCTTCACGAAAAAAGCCGCCATCGGGAATACGACGATCGCCGCCAAGATAAGAACGGTCGGCACCGCAACAAGCAGCATGCGCAGCCACAGCCGGCGCCGCGGCTTAGCCTGAGTAATAAGATTACGTTCGGGCTTGTTCATGGGATTCCCAAGCTCCGTTCAGGTTCCGGCTCCGGATCCTGCCGATTCCACCAACCTCCGCCCAGCGCCTGGAAAAGCGCGACCGTGTCGGCGTAGCGGTTGGCCTGTGCAATCACCAGCGCGATACGCGCCTGCTGGTAGGTGCGCTGAGCGTCCAGGAGCGAGAGATAAGCAATCGCGCCGGCCTGGAAACGCTCCTGGGTGATTTCCAAACTCTGCTCCGCCGTCTGCTCGGCAAAGAGCTGGGTTCTCAGGTTCTCCGCGTCAAGCTGCAAAGCCGCCAAAACATTCGCCACATTGGCAAAAGCGTTCAAAACTGTCGAACGATACTGTGCAGCGGCGCGGTCGAACGCCTCATAGGCCGCCCTTTCCCGCGCGCGCAGCGTCCCGCCGCTGAAGATCTGCTGCGTCAATCCGACCGCCAGCTGCCAGCCGACAAAGGTTGGGTTCAGGAAATCCGAAAGCTGGTTGGTGCCATCGGTGCCCCGGGCCTCGAGCTGGATCTGGGGCAGAAGATTCGAGGTCGCGATGCCGATCTGTGCGCTCGTCTGATGCATGACCGCCTCAGCGGCGCGGATGTCAGGGCGCTGTTCCACAAGCTTGGACGGGACGCTGAGCGGCAATTCTTGCGGCAGTTGCAGATCGGTCAGCTGAAGACTGGGGACCTGGTTTTGGGCAGGAAAGCGGCCCAGCAGGATCGTGAGCAGGTTGTGGACCTGCTCAAGCTGCTTCTGCAGCGGCGGCAGGCTCGCTTGGGTTGCAGCCAACTGAGACTGCTGGGCCAGAACGTCGCCTCTGGCCACCGCGCCGAGTTCGAATTGCTGATTGAGGAGGTCGAGTTCCTGACTCTGCGCGGTGATGATGTCGCGTATGGCTGCAATCTGGGCGCTCAGCGAGGCTTCCTGGATTGCGGCTGTGATGACGTTCGAAATCAGCGTCAGATAGGTGGCTTCGAGCTGGAAGCGCTGGTTTTCCTCGATCGCCTCCTGTGCCTCCACGGTCCGCCGGACGCCGCCGAACGCATCGACGAGGTAGGTCACGGAGACCTGTGCATTGAAAAGGTCAAAGACCTGCCCGGTGCTTTGAACACGCTGGCGTTCCGCCAAGAGGCTCGCGTCCACTTGGGGGAAAAATGCGCCACGCTGCGCTAAAACGTTCTCCTGCGCTTGGCGTAGCGCCGATTGTGCAGCGTCCAGGTCAGGATTGCCCTTCAGCGCAGCGTCTACGAGCCCGTTCAGCGCCTCGGAGCGAAACAGGGTCCACCATTGACCCGGGACATCGGCCCCTTGCAGAAAACGCTGCGCATCGCCACCCGCGATCTCCGCCGATGCCGTCTCAGCCGGTAACGGCGCGGCGGTATACGCCATGACATCTGGCGGCGATGGGCGGATGAAATCCGGCCCGACCGCACATCCTGCAATCGATACGGCTGCCGCCGACACCAGCAGCACGGACGAAAATGCTCTTACCCCACGCACGTCGAGCCCTTTATATATTTAAGTCTGCAGCAGAAATTGCCTTAGAGCGTGCCGGCACTTCACACTCCTCACACAGTCCGTAGACGGAGCGCCCCCGGCTAGCAACAATCCCGCAGGTTCGAACCTAGTGAGTTCGATATTTCCCGTCAAGAAATGACGGCCAGTGAAGCGATCGTACCTCGATGCACTTTCCGCTGACCCGTCGCGGCAAATAGCTCAGCCGATCAATTTTGCGAAAGCTCTGTAGCAAGAATGGTCCGCATTGCCAAAAAGATCGGCCGGTCAGGAACGGGGCTGTCGTCCTGCCGGCCAAGTGACCCGGAATCGCATTCTTATTGTCTTACGCCTGCGACCGGATCGTACTGAGGGCGTGCCTCGGGGGGCACGCGGTACGAACGCATACTACGGAGTGTTTACAACGCCCGGCACCGCCGCGCGCATCGCGGGATTGGCATTGCCAGTGCTTGCTGCCGACGCGCGATTAAGCTCTGAAGTGATTGTCCGTTCGTTCTCCGCAACTCGGGCCCGCGCCGTCCGGCTGAGACCGGCCGCCCGGGTCGAGGTGTTCTTGAGGTCAAGGCCGAAAAGACCGTTCTCCGCTGCAGGTGCTCCCGCAATATCAGGTCCGGGCGCTGGCTGTGGTGCTGCCGCGCCTTGTGGAAGAGAACTCGTGCCGGGCTGAAGTGACGGACTCGCCTGTGCTGTTCCCGGAACGGGCGGCAGCGGTGGAACCGCACTCGGCGCAGGCCCGATCGCTTCAGGCGCGGGCGCTGGGGCGGGCACGGGAGCCAAGGCTTCAGGCGCGGCCGGTGCTTCGATTGGCGAAGGCGCTGCCGCGGGCGGGGGCGCAATGGCAGGCGTGTCGATAGCTCCGCGCGGGACTGCCGGTGTGGCTGGGGCCGCAACACCGCCTATTTGCGGCGACACTTGCGCGTGGCTGACGCCCGCCAGGCCGCTGGCGCATAACATCGCCGCGGCGAGCGCAGCATGTAACTTGATAGCCATTGCTCATCTCCTTTTGTGCAAGATACAGGCGGTGGGACCGGTTCGACCGGGCCTCGTTCGGGGAGTAGTGTTAACAACGGCTTTGCTCGAGATTTGGTTGTCGAAAAATTTTTATCTGCACCCGGAACCTTTTTCTCTTGCGGTGCACTCCGTGGTGCCTTGTCATATCATCCGTACAAAGACGATAACTCGGCGGGCCGCCGGGCTTCGACAATCCTCACGTGTCGGCATGCTCGGCGTGGAGACGTTTGCGCGAATGAAAACGTTCAGGTTGCGGTTATGCGACAAGCTCGAACCCAAGCCTGTCGTGGGACGATGTGCCAGCGTTCCTGAACGCGTTTGGTCTAGCGCGGCCGCCAGCCTTGAAAACGAGCCTGCCTCTCGGCCTCGGCATCCAGCGGATCACCGACGATAAGATCGCCTCTGACAGTTTTGACCGTCTCCGGCATTTGTGGTTCGCCTTCCGGTGAAGCGGGTGTTGAAGTCGCCAGAATGGCGATCCGCCACGCATTGGCCTCGCGGCAAGCAATGCCGGACAGCACTTCGCGCGCAGCACGGTCGGTCATGAAGCTGCGGCAGAAGGCGTCTCTCTTGCTCCAGAAACTTTCGACAATTTTGGGCCCCTCATAGGGCCCTTCGTCCTGTTCGGCGAGGAGTGCCGTTGAAAGAACATGCGCAAGCGGTCCCTGTGCGATCAGTGTTCCCGCTTGGCTGCGCATGTCGGTGCCAATGCCATACGAGCCCGCGAGCGCTGCTCCAAGTGCGATTCCCGCAACCATCGCGGCGGTGGGGACCCAGCTCCGGCCTGCGCCAACTGCTGCAATCAGTTTGCGAGCCTCAACGACAAGCGGCGACTCCATCGCCTTCTTCACCGCGCGCTGATCTTGCACATAAGCGATCAGCTCGGGATCCTCGGCGATCTGCACGCGGACGCGCTGGGTTTCATCTTCGGACAGCTCGCCGCCGATATATGCATTCAAGATCTCAGGAGAAATCGTCATGCAGCCGTCCGGGACATGTGCAACCTGGTCATGCTCGTCTTAGGATGGCACGGAATTGGGATCGGCGCGTGATATAAGCGCAGTTCTGGTCGCTTGGGAGCCCGGCAGTCATGAGTGAAAGCGGCCGTGCTCAGAGCGGTAGCGACGGGAGGCATTGGCGCAAAGCCTGTTTCGGTCTGTCGGCGGCTGGAATTGTTGCCGTTTGTACCGTCGCCCTATCGGGTCAGCCTGTTCCCGCAGCTGTGGCCGCCTCTGTTCTCCTTCTGGGATTGGCCTTGTATGTGGCCGCTCCTCGCTCCGCCGACGCTGCCGGTGTCGCGCGCGTTCCGCTCCAGGGGGACCGCGCCGCTCTGCCGGATGCGGCTCGTGATGTGCTCGAATGTCTGGACGATCCGCTTCTGATCCTCGATGGGGCCGGCCGCGTGATTTTTGCCAATCGCCCGGCACACATCGTGGTGGGCACCGACAGCGAGAAAAAACATATTTCGGCAGTGCTTCGCACTCCGCCCGTGCTGGAAGCCGTCGATCGCGTCCTTCATTGCGGCAATCCGGAGACCGCGACATTCAGCTTTCCGGTTCCCGTGCTCAGATATTACCAGGCCTATGTGGCACGTGTCGGGACCAGCCGGACACCGGGTGCCTCCGTCTTGGTACAGGTACGCGATTTGACGGCGCTCCGGAAAGCGGAGGAGCTTCGCGCCGATTTCGTGGCCAATGCGAGCCACGAACTACGCACGCCTCTGGCCGCTGTGAGCGGCTTCATCGACACTTTGCGCGGACACGCCAAGGACGACGCCGAAGCGCGCGAGCGGTTCTTGGAGATCATGAGCGTCGAGGCGGGGCGCATGCGCCGGCTGATCGAGGATCTGCTGTCGCTCACCCGCATCGAGCTGAACGAGCACAATCCGCCGGACACCAAGGTTGATCTGGTTGGCATCGTACGCGATGCCACCAACGCCCTTTCTCCTCTGGCGGAATCCGACGACGTCAAAGTCGAGATCGCGCCGCATGAATCGCTTGCCGCGATTGGGGATCGCGACGAGCTCATCCAAGTGTTTCAGAACCTTATCCACAATGGAATAAAATATGGCCGGCACGGTGGCACCCTTCGCATCGAGTTCGGCCGGTTGGACGCGGCAGGAAAGCGTGACGGTACAGGCCAAGTCTTCGTCTCGGTCCATGACGAGGGAGAAGGAATCCCACGTGAAGCGATTCCGCGCCTGACGGAGCGCTTCTATCGTGTGGACGTCAGACGAAGCCGCGAGCGCGGGGGAACCGGTCTCGGGCTCGCCATCGTCAAACATATTCTCAACCGGCATCACGGCCGGCTGCAGGTCGAAAGCACGCCCGGCACCGGAAGCACATTCACCGTCTTCCTTCCTGCGTCGATCACGCAGGGGGACAGCCCCGCTGTGCGTTCATAAAACTGTTATATTTCTGTCGCAACGAAGAGACGGGACTCACATACAGCCCCGTCAATTGAGGCGGCGCCAATGAGCGATCACATCGTGAAATCTTTCACGGAACAATTGGAAGCGCTTTCCAATGGTGTTGCCCAGATGGGCGGACTGGCGGAGGCGCAGTTCGCCAATGCTATCGACGCAATCGCCAAACGCGACACCAAACTGGCCGAAGCCGCCATCGGCTCCGATGAACGGGTCGATCGCATTCAGCAGACCATCGAGGATCAGGCCCTGAAGGTGCTGGCTCTGCGCCAGCCCATGGCGGTGGACTTGCGCGCTACCCTCGCCGCGATCAAGATCGCCTACGAGCTGGAACGCATTGGCGATCTTGCCAAGAATATCGGCAAGCGCGCTCTGGTCCTTAACCGCGAGCCGCCGATCCGATTGAGCCAAAGCCTCGCCCGTATGGGACGTCAGGCCCTCACTCAGCTCAAGACGGTGCTTGACGCCTATTCCGATCGCGACGCCGAAGCGGCAAAAACCGTCTGGCGCCATGACGAAGAAATTGACGAGCTCTACAACAGCCTGTTCCGCGAGCTTCTCACCTATATGATGGAAGACCCGCGGACGATCGGCCTCGGCACGCATCTGTTATTCGTCGCCAAAAACATCGAGCGCTGCGGCGACCATGCGACCAATATCGCCGAGACCGTATACAATATGGTGACGGGCGGGTTCTTGCGCGTCGACCGCCCCAAAGCGGACGTCACCTCGACGATACCCATTCCGCACGAACCGAAGTGAACCTGTTTCTACGGGGGAGTGAATGAAGGGCAGCAGTGAAGCGAAGGTTCTGGTGGTGGAGGACGAGTCCGCGCTGTCGACGCTGCTGCGATACAATCTGGAGCGGGAAGGCTATCGCGTCTTTGAAGCGCGCGACGGTGAAGAGGCTATGATCCTGGCCGATGAGGAAAAGCCAGACCTCGTGGTGCTCGATTGGATGTTGCCGCAGCTTTCTGGAATCGAGGTGTGCCGGCGGATGCGCGGACGCGGCCATCTGCGCAACGTGCCGATTGTGATGCTCACCGCGCGTGGCGAAGAAACGGATCGCATCCGGGGCCTGGATACCGGCGCCGATGACTACATCGTCAAACCGTTCTCGATGACCGAATTCCTAGCACGCTTAAGGGCTGTGATGCGGCGCGTGCGGCCTAGTCTTGTCGAAGATATTGTGTCTGTGGGCGGCATCATGATCGATCGGGGAAGCCACCGGGTCAAACGGTCGCTGCGGGACGTCCATCTGGGTCCGACGGAATATCGCTTGCTGGACCAGCTGATGCAGCATCCCGGCCGGGTGTTTTCCCGGGAACAATTGCTGGATGCGGTGTGGGGTTCCGATGTTTATGTCGAGGCGCGCACCGTGGACGTCCATGTGGGACGGTTACGCAAGGCCTTGAATGAACCCGGCGAGAAAGACCCTATTCGCACCGTCCGCTCTGCCGGCTATTCGTTCGACGAGACCTTCGCCGCATAGAGGACGTTTGGCTTTATCTATATTTTCTGGTTCGTCGCCGGAGCCTGTCGAGCGTGAAGCCTATCGATTCCAGCCGACGCCACAATCATTCAACTGAGTGCGACACCCGCGCTGTCTGAAAAAACAACTTCGACAGGCTCAGCATGAAGGCTGACCCAAGCCCTCATGCCCAGCCTGTCGAAGGATGAGGCTCGGACGCCTCATCAGGATTTTGGATGTCGAGTTGCTCATGCTTCGATGCGCTCAGCATGAGAAAATGCTATACCTCCCTCACTCTGGAGACCGTTGCGCGGTAGCAGCTTGCCGGCTTCATCCTTCGACAGGCTCAGGATGAGCGGCGTTTTCTTATCCCTCATGGTGAGCTTGTCGAACCACAATCCGGCAAACTGCAAATTTCCAGTCGTACAAAGTCTCCACTCTGAGCGTGTCGAAGAGTGTGGGATGCGATTGCTCGGATCGTTGGTTATCCAACCATGCGGCGGTCGCGGCGCTGCGCTTGCGGCTGATAGGCCTTGCGCGCGTGGGCCTCGCAATAGGGCGAGCCCGATTTCGGTTTGCGGCCGCAGAAGTGAAATTCGTTTTCGGCTGGATCGCCGATCGGCCAGCGGCACATGCGGTCGTTAATGGTAAGCACGGTAGCAAAGCTGCCGTCCTCCATAATGATCGGATCTTCCTCGATGATCTCCGGCTCAGGTATGGCCACATGGACGGCGGCGCGGCGCGCGACCGATGTGCGGGGCCGCTCCGCCCGGGCCGGTGTCGCGCGCCCGGCGAGGCCCAGACGGTGCACCTTGCCGATGACGGCGTTGCGAGTGACGCCACCCAGGACGCGGGCGATTTGGCTCGCGGAAAGCCCCTCTGCCCAAAGCGCTTTTAACTGCTCAACCCGTTCGTCGGTCCAACCCATTTTATTCTCCCGCTCCGCCTACTAGATATCGTAGCAGATAAGGAACCGGCCACAATGCATACGGACACCCCCCAACGCCTTGTCCACAATTGATTCCGGGAGTATGCACTTGGCAAATCCTAGACAAGCTGTGGGGGCCTGTCGGCCTAACCGTCTCTGCATGGGACGATTCGGCGCGACATTGGTTAATAAACCGCTAACGGACGGAGCGACTACCGGCGATGGCCCGACCATGGGCATCGCGATTGCGCACGCCGCAGACCGCAACTGGACTCATGGTAGGAGTCCGGGATGCCTATTCGGAAGCTATCTGCGGGCGAGGCCTTCTGGGTGCTTGGCCGCTTCATTCTCGAAAATTGGGGTCTGGCCTCATCTCTTTGGTGTGCGGCTGCCTTGACGCTGTGGCTGGGATGGAAATACGTGGAACAGATGGCGCTAAACGTTGGCGCTTGGTTCTATCCGTTCATCATACTGACTTTTCTTCTAGCGGCGTCCTGCATCTTCTTTCTGTATTTCTTAGCGCGCGGCGACATCGGATTTCGTCTGCGTGCTGCTCGCGCAGATGAAGACGGCGAGCAAGCAAGATTTCGAGAAGGCAAAAGAGAAGTACACCAAACTACTCTCCGACATGGCGATGTTCAGCGCTGACAATAAGAAGGCCGAACCAATTTTGGCTGGTCCGGGGCCAAAAGATGAAGCGGACTATCGGAAATTTGCTGAGCGCCAAAATACTGCAAGGATGCGGCACCAGAATGAGCAAGAAGCTAAATTTCACGAACGTTTTTTGCCGCGCCTTGTTGATTTGCAAATTGATCTAAAGCGGTTGGGTGCCAACGAAAGGGTCACGAGTATGCCGTTGTGGGCTACCTTCAACTGGCCAGACTCTTTCTTACGTGATGTTGGTACAGAGATCGTGAGGCTGGGCACGCTGTACGCAACTGAAGAGTAGGCTTAGGCCCGCTTCCTTATTGGGTCTGCGTACATCAGGCGCTTGCCTTCGGACAGCAGAATAGCTTTTACCGTCCGCGAACCGTCATCGGTCATACGCTCATTCCAACGAAACGAAAATTCGTCGCAATATCGGTGCAGATGTTCCTTGCTCACAGAGTGGAATGAACCAGTGATGCCGCGCTTTAACAGCGCGAAGTAGCTTTCAACTTCATTCGTCGAAACATCGCCGCGAACGTATTCCTTCCGCGTGTGATTGACTGTCTCGTGGCCTCCCGCGAACCATTTGCCACGCCCCTGTAAGATTGCAGCGTGTCCGTCTGAATTGCAGCGGCGGGGCTCACGTGGTCACGGATCGCGCCCTGCAACGTCTTGGCAGTAACGTCCGCAACCGGCCACGAACGCACGCGCCCGCCGCGCTCGACCAATGCTACGACTGCTACCTTCTTGCCACTCGGGCCCCTGCGGCGTTTCACCCCGATTTCCTGGCGCGGCTTTCCGCCGACATAGGTTTCATCGACCATGACTGTGCCGTCCAGCAAACCCTTTAATGGGTTGCGGCTCATTGCGAAGCGAATGCGGTGGCACAAATGCCATGCGGAGCGATAGGAGCCGAGACCAAGCTGACGTTGCAATTGCAACGCTGAAACGCCTTTCTTCGCGCTGCACAGGATAGAGAATGCCATCAGCCATATGCGGATCGGAAGGTGTGAGCCTTCCATCACCGTTCCAATCGTGACTGTGAATTGTTGCGCACAGCCGTCATTGCACTTCCAAACGCCCGCGCGATGCTTCTTGCCTTGCAGCTTCGTATGGCCGTCTACGCGGCCACAGTGCGGGCACACAACGCCATTCACCCAGCGGATGCTCTCTAGCTTCTCGCGCGCTCCGTCTTCAGTCAGTTTGGAGAGTTCGGAAAGGTTCATGGCACGCTCTTGATGTTGTATGCACTTAGTATTACAGTCGCGCCGTTTTGTCAAGCGGAGTGCATACATGAATTTCCGGAAAGCGACAGACGATCTATTGTCTGGGATCAGTCACGAACAGTTGGCAGAAGCGCTCGGTGTGTCGGTGGCATCAGTCCGACAGGCGAGGCAGTCCGAAAGCGCCCTGTCATTTAGAAAGCCGCCGAAGGGCTGGGAAGCCATCGTGCGGCGGTTGGCCGAAAAGAAAGCCCAGCATTTCCAGCGGCTGGCTGAAAAGCTGGGCACTTTGTGACTTGACGTCACGTTTGCCTAAGACGAGACTCGAACTCGTAAGACCCCTTGCAAGGACCAGGAGAATCCAAATCTCCCGCGTCTACCGTTCCGCCACTTAGGCTCAGCGTGCCGCCCTCATGGGCGGCATCGTTTTTATGCCGCCTTTCTTCGTTCTGGCTCCCATCCGCCGCTGCCTTCGACCAGCGTAAGCCGCCTTTGGTCCATCTCGTCTTCGAGAGCGGCAATCCGCTTAAGTGCAGCCTTAATGCCATGCTCATCAGTTCCAAGATGCTCGGAGTAAAGCAGGCGGATCAACGCCTCTGCCGGTTTTGGCACCTCAGACTTGCCCGCCTCCCAGCGGTGTACGGTCTGCTCCGCGACATCGAGAAGCTTTGATAAAGTGGCCTGTGACATGAGCATTTCATGCCGTAGGAACCGTAGCTCTTTGCCAGAAAGATTGCGCTTCTCGTAAACGAGGAACCTCCCAATAGCCTCGTGTAGCCCGTCAATCTCCCTGATGACGATTTGCTTGCCTCGCGGCCCATCCACGAAGTCCACACCTCCAGAGAGATAAACGTTGTCCAACCCACACTCCGTGTAGTGGTAGTTTTCACGTCCCTCCATCTTGTTCAACACTGCCAAATCTCCTTGCCACAAACCCCCCGACCCCCTCGGGGTTTCAGATCACTGTGACCGGGACGAAGTATGTCTCAGCCACCGCCACCACGACCTGCACTCTTCGCCCCGCAACCTTTCTGGCTAGTTTGATCCTCCAATCGCCAAACTTATCCAGTCGGGGCCCGTCTATGACTTCACCGTTTCTAATCACCTCCAACATTTGGCGCATGGAAACGTGCCGTTGTTCCAGCCGCAGGCGGAGGTGCCCGTGATCCATGCGCATGTTCGAAGTCTGCAATGCTAACGCTCGAAGTCGCGCCAACAATTCCTCTCGCGAGGGCGGCGGCGAGCTAGGCACCGGGAATGGGATCACTTCATTCACTTATACTACCAATATGGTAGGTCACCCATGCCTGTCAATATGGTAGGTGAGAATGGTAGGCGCTAATTGATTGGATGGCATCGTTGATGGTTAAGCGGTCAAAGAGGGCTCCCACCTCAACCGAAGGTATCAGGGATAAGCCGCTATCGCTCGCGCCCCTGGATTTCGAAACCGCCGTGCGCGCCGCTATGGCAACCGGAAAGCTGCCGAAACCGAAGTCGAAGAAGGCGGCCAAGACGAAGCGATCAACCCGTAAAGCGATTTCGGACACCTAGGGCGTGCGGGCGTTTCTGGTTTGCTACGACTATGGCCAGGGCGGCATATGGCTCTATCTCCAAGCGGACAACCCCGCTGAGATCACCAATACCTACCGAGACTTGATTGTCTTTGAGACCCCGCCGCCGTTCTGGAATGACGAGTTAGAGGGCGCTGCCCGCAAAAACGATCCCACCACCAGCGCGTTCTGGGCCGAATGGCTGAGCAAATTCAAACGCTAGCGGCAGGTTTGCGAAAGGCATAGTTCCGATTGATTCGAGGCGCTGTCTAACGTAGCTGAGGGCCATGCTCCTCTGCTTCGCCGATTCAGGCGCCGGGATTGGTTAATAAACCGCTAACGCCGTGCCGCGCAGTAAGGATTCGCTCATTCACCAAGCACCACAATGACAATGTCCGAACGTCCTCCGGGTATGATAGGAGGCGGCTGCGGAAGGATTTCAACGATGATGCGCCTCGCTGTGCTGGCTGCGGCACTGCTCCATCTGACGGCAGCCGCCGAGCCCGTACGTCCAGTGGACGACCCGAAGAGTGCGGCCAGATTCATCGAGCGATGCCAGACAGACCCCGACTTCTGTACCAATCGCATTCAACGCACGCAGCAGCAGCTGAGGGCGGCACGCGAAGCGTGCGTGCCAGCAGTGCTGCCGCCGCTCGAAGTCGGTCAGAAGGTGGTCGGTGTCCTTGCCGAAGTGATCGAGGAAAGTCCTGACGAGTTCAAGGACAGCGACTACGACATTCTGATCCGGCAGCTCATGGTCTTCCTCTGGCCCTGCGATATCGTTGCCTGATTGAGCAAGTCCCGCCCCTACGGTATGGTAGGGCGAAGGGGTTGCTTTGGATCGGATGAGAAACATCTCCCACACGGCCGGGCCCGGCGCCAAAATCTGCAACGCGCGATGCCTCCGGCATCGGATGCGACGCTAGACTTCCGACTTTCGGCGTGCCTTCGCGGACTGAGAACGGTCCCGGTTTCGTTTTTCTTTTTTTGAGGAGATGCTCGTGATTCCCCCGCTTCTTCCGACCTATAATCGGGCGGACATCGCGTTCACCCATGGTGACGGCCCCTATCTGTTCGACGAAAAGGGCGCGCGCTATCTGGATTTCGGCTCCGGCATAGCCGTCAGCGCACTCGGCCACGCCCATCCGCATCTGGTCAAAGCCCTGCAGGAGCAGGCGGCCAAACTCTGGCACACGTCCAATCTGTATCGAGTCCCGGGCCAGGAGAAGCTCGCGCGCCGTCTTGTCGAGGCGAGTTTTGCGGATACGGCGTTCTTCGCCAATTCGGGCGCGGAGGCCGTGGAATGCGCGATCAAGATGGCGCGGCGCTATCACTATGCGTCGGGTGCGCCGGAACGGTTCCGTCTGGTGACCTTCGAGGGGGCCTTCCATGGCCGCACGCTTGCGACCATCGCGGCCGGCGGCAGTGCAAAATATCTCGAAGGCTTTGGCCCCAAGGTCGATGGCTTCGACCCGGTTCCCTTGGGTGATTTCGATGCGGTGGTGCGTGCGACGGGGCCGCACACCGCAGGGATTTTGGTCGAACCCGTTCAGGGCGAAGTCGGCGCACGCACGCCGCCGCCTGGTTTTTTGAAGCGCTTGCGCGAATTCTGCGACTCCCGCGGGTTGCTGCTCGTGTTCGACGAAGTGCAGACCGGCATTGGGCGCCTGGGCCGGCTGTTCGCCTATGAGGACGTGGGCGTGACACCGGACATCATGGCCGTGGGCAAGGGCATCGGCGGCGGTTTTCCTCTCGGCGGCTGTCTCGCTACCGAACGTGCGGCGAAGGGCATGACCGCCGGCACACACGGCTCGACCTATGGCGGCAATCCCCTCGCGATGGCGGCAGGCAATGCCGTACTGGACATCGTTCTTGCGCCCGGTTTTCTGGATCATGTGCGTGAAATCGCCGGTCATATGCAGCAGAGCCTCGCCATGCTCGCGGCGGAGCTTTCCAGCACATTGGGATCCTAAGCTTAGAATTCCACGTGGACAAGTTGTCGCG
>JADMIO011406763.1_pt1 | contig 56920 bp, 45 predicted proteins | sample 8958161 | NCBI WGS metagenome assembly JADMIO01 (sample SAMN16585339, study PRJNA669376) | soil metagenome | isolation source: Crop rotation soil | place: USA: Cullars Rotation, Alabama | collected 2011 | reverse complement strand
CGCGACTTCAAGTCACGTGAATTCCAAGCTTCGGATCCCACTGTGCTGGAAAGGAAGATCATCCCGATCGTTCATTCGCATTCCTGGCCGGAGTTCCTGATGTAAATGGTGATGGAGTGATTACAACGCCGATGGGTTGTGGAGGAGACACGCTGGAAAATGCAGTGGGATATTATTCAACCGGGCTGGTTGCATTCATCTCTTCACCAAAAGCAAGTGTGGATGCGAACAATGTTATTTACTTGTCTTACCAGGCCGCTGATGAAACTTCTGACACATCGATTTACCACCAGATGTTCATGCATCCTTATGTTATTAAGTCAGCGGACGGAGGGCTCAACTGGACAAATCCAACTGACAGCGCCTACGATGTGTTGAATGCTACGCAACCTTCATTTGCCGCGTCTTATGATGGTGCCTTTCCAAACATAGCAAGAAATGCCGATGGTTTTGTTCACATGGTATACCAACGCGATTTTGCTCCCGGCACAACGCTGAGCGGTACGGGTTTTCCATGCGAACTTGCTAATAACAACGATGCTTCGAATGAAATTGTGTATGTCGGAATTCCTGTCAGTGATATTCCTACCGGAACATTTCAGCCAACGTGGACAGTTGTTTCTGATGTCACAACAATCAGCAATCCGTCGTTCAGCATTTCATCAAACTACCCGAATCCGTTCCGTGGAAAAACTTCTGTTGATCTCAACCTGAATAAAGTCGCTGATGTAACGGTTGAAGTGAGCGATTTGCTGGGTCGTGTGCTTTGCGTTCAGAAGTATACGAACTACGGCGTGGGAATTCATAAACTAACCATTGATGCAACAGCATTTGCTTCCGGTGTTTACACCTACAAAGTAAAAGCGGGAAATGATGCAGTCACCAAAAAGATGATCGTTCAGTAATTCAAAAGACTTTTTATTTCTAAAAACCTCTCTTCGAAACGGGGAGGTTTTTTTATTTGTATCGGCAGGTATCAAAGAAGATCAAAAAGAGAATTAACTCCGGGAGTTCGTTCCATTGTAAACCCTTCGCCAAAAGTTGTATTTATTTTTTTTCCCATCTCCGCTGCACGGCTCCGGATAAAGTCAAGAAACTCTTTTGATGAAATGGCTGTTTCAGGTTCCTTCGAACCGGGATTGAAAAACTGGGAACGATAAGCCAGTACAGCTTCCATTTTTTTCTCATTGAACTCCGTAATATCAACGATAAAATCAGGTTTGATATAGCGCTCCTGTATGTAATGATAAACAGATTTTGTTTTCCACCTTTCCTGTTTTTTTCCTCCTTCAACTGTCTCCACTTTCGAAAGGCCGGCAAGAAACACTGAATCAGAAACCACCTTTGCTCCTTTTCCATGGTCGGGATGGCGGTCTGCGATTGCATTGCACAAAATAATTTCAGGTTGATATTTCCTGATCATTGAAATAATTTTCAGCTGATGTTCGGCGTTGTTTTCAAAAAATCCGTCTGCAAAATGCAGGTTTTCCCGGATCGCCACACCCAGGATTTTTGACGCGGCTTCCGCTTCGGCAATCCTGATCTCTGCACTTCCACGGGTTCCCAGTTCGCCGCGGGTTAAATCAATGAGACCGACTTTTTTCCCTTGTTTCACATGCTTAAGAATAGTTCCGCCACAGGATAATTCAATGTCATCAGGATGGGCGCCAAAGGCAAGGATGTCTAGCTTCATAAAATTATTTCAGTCAGCAAATGTAATATTTGTTGAATTGTTAAATGCCTAAATTGTTAAATGGTTAAAAATCCTCACATCCATTCAAACAATTTATCCATTTAGCAATTTAACCATCAGCAAAATACCCAACTATCCTTACTTTCGCAAAACTTTAACTCCCAAACATGCAAATCACTTTTCACGGAGCAGCAAGAACAGTAACAGGAAGCAAACACCTCATCACGCTTTCCAATGGACAAAATCTCCTGCTCGATTGCGGATTTTTCCAGGGACATGGAAGCGACACCGACGAATTAAACCGGCATTTCAATTTCAACCCGGCCGAAATTGATTACATGATTCTCTCGCATGCTCACATTGATCATTCAGGCAATATTCCCAACCTGGTGAAACAGGGATTCAATGGAAATATTTATTGTACGCCGGCAACGCGTGACCTGTGTGCGGTGATGCTTACTGACACTGCTCACATCATGGAAGGCGATCTGAAATACATTAACCGATCGCGCAGGGAAAAAGGATATACTCTCATCCAACCTATTTACTCGATGAATGATGTAGATGAAGCGATGAATCATTTCGTCTCCGTTCCATACCGGAAAAAATTCAGGATCAACAGCGACATTGAATTTATGTTTACTGACTCAGGACATATTCTTGGAGCAGCAGGAGTCAATCTTTCAATTAATGAGAATGGAAAAACAACCCGTATTTTCTTTTCCGGCGACATCGGTCGCGCAAGTGATAAAATCCTGAAAGCTCCTGAACCTTTTCCACAGGCGGATTATATTCTCTGCGAATCAACATACGGAAACCGTTTGCATGAATCGCCTGAGAAAACGGAGGGCCGTTTGCTTGAAATCATTCTTGAAACATGTGTGGTGAGAAAAGGAAAAATCATCATTCCGGCTTTTAGTCTTGGCCGTACACAGGAAATTGTGTATGCATTAAATAACCTCAAGAACGCAGGGAAGATTCCAACCCTGAAAGTATATGTCGATAGCCCGCTTTCCATCCATGCAACAACGATTATGAGAATGCACCCTGAATGTTTCAACAGGGAAATGATGGATTCTCTCCGCTCTGACCCGGATCCCTTTGGTTTTGAAAACCTCACATACGTTCAAAGCGCTGAAGAATCAAAAAAATTAAATGACCTGAAGGAACCCTGCATCATTATTTCAGCATCCGGCATGGCCGAAGCCGGCAGAATAAAACATCACATTAAAAATAATGTCAGCAATTCCAATAATACAATTTTAATTGTCGGGTTTTGCACCCAAGGCAGTTTAGGTGGAAGATTGGCTGCGGGAAACAAAGAAGTTTCAATCTTCGGAAAGGAATATGACGTGAGGGCACGTGTGGAGGTGATGAATTCTTACAGCGCACATGCCGACTATGAAGAGATGCTGGATTACCTTTCCTGTCAAAAAAACGTGGAGGTAAAAAAACTCTTTCTTGTGCATGGAGAATATGATGTACAAACAGAATGGAGGGAAAAATTGTTGAAGGCCGGTTTTAAGAATGTTGAAATACCGGAGATGAAAAGTGTATATGAGGTCGACTGATGAACTATTAAACAAGTGAACAGTTCAATGGTTCATTCGTGATTAAGAAGTTGCTGATGACTAAATGCTGAAAGAAATTAAATACCTCATCGAAAAGGAAATTCTCCTTGAGTGGAAGCAAAAATATGCTTTCAATGGAATACTCCTGTACATTGTTTCAACGGTTTTCATTTGTTATCTTTCTTTCAGGCAAATCATCGATGTACCAACGTGGAATGCGCTTTTCTGGATCATCCTTTTATTCGCGGCGGTGAATGCAGTGGCAAAAAGTTTTTTGCAGGAATCGCGTGGCAAACAATTGTACATGTACACGATTGTAAGCGCCCGCTCCGTCATTCTGTCAAAAATTATTTATAACGTCGTTCTTCTGCTTATCATCAGTTTCATCAACCTTCTTTTTTACTGCCTCTTCATCGGGAATATCATTGAAGATATGCCCATGTTCATCCTGGGCTTGTTTCTCGGAAGTGCCGGTTTTGCCTCCGTACTTACGCTTGTATCTGCGATCGCCTCCAAAGCAGGCAGCAACAGTACGCTGATGGCTATTCTCAGCTTCCCGATTCTTATTCCGATGCTGATCACCATTATCCGTTTCTCCAAAAATTCTATTGACGGCCTTGACGCAAGTGTCAACTATCAATTCATCATTCTCCTGGCAGGTTTAAATGTATTGGTTGTAGCTTTGGCCTTTTTGTTATTTCCATACCTTTGGCGGGAATAAATCAGTTCAACGTTTATAGTTCAAAGTTGGAAATTCAATTTCAACTGCGAACTTTGAACTTTGATCTTTGAACTTTGAACTTAAACTATGAGAATAAGCTGGTGGAAAATTCTTGGTGCCGTGCTGGTTCTTTATTCTGTGATTGCAGGATTTCTTATCGAGGTTCCCAGGCTGCCGATATTGCATGAAACAATCCGTAATTTATTTTTTCATGTTACCATGTGGTTCAGCATGATTTTCCTGCTGGTCGTTTCTTTGATTAACGGAATCCGTTACCTTTCAAAATCCGATATTCATTATGATATTGTTGCTGAAGAATCGGCGCGCGTCGGAATTCTTTTCGGAATTTTAGGATTGATAACGGGAAGCATCTGGGCAAAAAATACATGGGGAGCGTGGTGGGTGAATGATGCAAAACTGAATGGCGCTGCTGCAACGATGCTGGTTTATTTCGCTTACATTTTATTGCGTGGCTCCGTAGACGATGAACACCAGCGTGCCCGAATCAGTGCCGTGTATAGCATCTTCGCTTTTACATTGATGATTGTATTCATTATGATTCTTCCACGTTTTACAGATTCACTTCATCCCGGCAATGGCGGAAATCCCGGTTTCAGCAGTTATGATCTCGACAATAGAATGAGACTCGTGTTTTATCCGGCAGTTATCGGTTGGATTTTATTTTCTGCATGGATCTTAAATATCAGGGTGAGGATCAAAAAACTAACCAGGAACTAAGAACTAAGAACTAAGAACTAAGAAAAAATACCCATGACGAAATTAAAAGTTGCCCTGATTTCATCTTTCATATTCCTGGTTTCGACTTTGACTTCTTTCGCTCAGACGGCAACAGGTCAGGTCGAAATGGCAGATGCTTTTCACTCAAATGGAAAAATCTACGTCGTGGTCACTGTTCTTTCCATCGTTTTCATCGGCATCGTAATTTACCTGGTCAACATGGACAGGAAACTAAGCAGGATGGAAAAAAATTTGACTGAAAAAAAATAATTTTTTCCCATTTGGAAATGATATTTATCATTTTCAAAATGAACCGTCGGTTTCAGATTCCTTCCGTTTAAAATCCTATCTTTACCGCTGAAATGAAAGCGTTTTAATGAAAAAATCCCACATCATTGCCCTCGCAATTATTGCCGTTGCTGTTGCTGCAATCCTGAGCACTGTGGCTGATTCCAGCACGTATGAATCCTTTTCTGTGGCGGCAAAAAATCCCAAAAAAGTATATCATGTGGTTGGTAAACTGAATAAAGAAAAACCCCAGGATTACAATCCGAAGGTTGACGCAAATCTTTTTACTTTTTATATGATTGACAATGAAGGTCACGAAGCAAAAGTATTGCTCAACAAAACCAAACCGCAGGATTTTGAACGTTCAGAGCAAATCGTGATTATTGGCAAGATGCAAGGCGAAGAATTCCATGCCTCCGATGTGCTGATGAAATGTCCTTCGAAGTATAACAACCCGAAGGAAGATATGAAAACCACCGCAAAAAGTTAATGGTTAATTGTTATTTGTTTTTCCTTCCTGAACATTTTCAACCCGGCAATTAACTCTTAACAACTACCAATTTTAATGGAAGAAATACAATACATCGGTGAACATTTGATCTGGGGAAAGATCGGGCATCTCTTCATTGTGCTGGCTTTTGTTGCTTCCCTCGCTTCAGCTATTTTTTACGCGTATTCGATCCGCACCGAAGAACCATCCTGGAAATCCCTTGCGAGAAAAGCATTTGCTGTACATACATTTTCAATCATAGGAATTTTCGGGTTGCTATTTTATCTCATCATCAAACAGCGGCTTGAATATTATTATGTATGGGAACACTCCAACAGCATCATGCCGCTGCGTTATATTTTCGCCTGTTTCTGGGAAGGACAGGAAGGAAGTTTCCTTCTCTGGATGTTTTGGCATTGCGTGCTGTCGTGGTTTATCATTCGTAAAGGAGGAGAATGGGAAGCAGGAGTAATGACAGTGATCAGTACGGTGCAGATATTCCTTGTTTCCATGATCATGGGAGTGGTTATTTTCAATTACAAACTCGGATCAAATCCTTTTGTTTTGCTTCGCGATCATCCTGACTTTGCGAATCTTCCGTTTATTAAAATGCCCGATTATTTAAGCAGGATAAAAGACGGGCGGGGATTGAACCCGCTCTTACAGAATTACTGGATGACCATTCATCCTCCTACGCTCTTTCTCGGTTTTGCGCTCACGGTTATTCCATTTGCTTTTGCAATCGCAGGAATTATCAGGAAAAAATATTCCGAGTGGATCAAGCCCGCTTTGCCCTGGACATTCATCGGCGTGATGATTCTCGGAACGGGAATCCTCATGGGCGCTGCATGGGCTTATGAATCGCTGAGCTTCGGCGGTTTCTGGGCTTGGGACCCGGTTGAGAATGCATCGTTGGTTCCCTGGATGACCATGGTCGGAGCGGCACATGTGATGATGATCCACAAGCACAGGAATACTTCACTGCTCTCATCGTATTTGCTTTGCATCTTCACCTTCATTCTCATCCTCTACTCTACTTTTCTCACGCGCAGCGGAATTCTTGGCGATACATCCGTTCATGCATTCACGGATTTGGGAATGACCGGACAGTTATTGGTTTACTTGTTGTTCTTTCTTGTGGTCGCATTGTTTCTCGTCATTAAAAATTACAGGCACATTTCTTCCACGCAGGATGAGCATATCACATCACGTGAATTCTGGATGTTCATCGGCATGCTGGTGTTACTCATCGGTGCCATACAGATTACGTCCACGACATCTCTTCCTGTTTTTAATAAACTGTTTGGGATGAAGAAAGCCCCGCCTGTTGATCCGATCAATCATTATAACAGCTGGCAGATCCCGATTGCCGTCATCGTTTGTTTGCTCATTGGCATCAGCCAGTTTTTTAAATATAAAAAAAGTGACAGCAAACTTTTCTTCAAAAAAATAATTCCTCCTCTAATTGTTGCTGTTTTGATCACCGGAGCTTCCGCATTTATCCTCGGAAATTATCGTCCTCACTATTATGCGCTGCTATTCGCTTCGTTATTTGCCATTGCAGCAAATTTCTCTTTCATCATCACCGTGCTGAAAGGAAGAATGGAACATTCAGGCGCTTCCGTTGCTCACATCGGGATCGGGATGATCTTACTCGGAGCGCTGATTTCAAATTCAAAAAAAGAAATCATTTCACAGAATGTTAAGAACATCAACCTCGGGAAAGATTTTCCAAACCGGGAAAATATCCTGATCGAACAAAAGACCGACACGCTTCCCATGGGCGAATATTTTGTGACGTACAAGGACAAGAAGCAAATCGGGGTGAACGTGTATTATACAATTGAGTATTTCAAGCTGAACCGAACCACGGGCGCGAAAGAAAAAGCGTTTGAGCTTCATCCTGTGTACCAGTTAAACGACAGGATGGGAAATGTTTCCGAACCTTCCACGGAACGGTTTCTGACGAAGGACATCTATACACACCTCACCTATGTTGAGATGAACGATTCAAAAAACTCAGACCCGAATGATGAATACCAGCAAGCGAAAACACAAACCATTGCAATCGGGGACACGTTCATGACCAGCAACAGCTATGTCATATTTGAAGGGCTTTCAAAAGACGTCGACAGAAAAGAATTTGGCCTGAGTGATTCCGATATTGCCGTGATCGCGAAACTGAAAATTGAAGACGTGAATAAAAAAATCCATGAAGCGCTTCCTGTTTTTGTCATTAAAAATTTCAATGCCTTTTCAAAGGAAGCAAAAGTGGATTCGCTCGGGCTGAAATTCTCATTCAGCAAAATTGATCCGGCTACGGGCAAAGTGGACTTGCAGGTCAGCGAAAAAAAATCGAACAAGCATGACTTCATCATCATGAAGGCAATTATATTCCCCGGAATTAATATTCTCTGGACAGGATGTATATTGATGATTGTTGGAAGTTTTATGGCGATTAGAAGGAGAATCAGAAAAAATAAAAATGACTAAATTGTTATATTACTAAATTGTCAAATGGCTAAATGGCTAAGCTGTTAATTAATATTCAGGCGGCAATTTAACAATACAACAATTTAACAATTTATCAGTTCAGCAATTGATCAAATGAAAATCGTCATCATCGGATCCGGCAACGTCGCCACGCAACTTGGAAAAGCGCTGAAAGACGCTGGTCATGAGATCTTGCAGGTGTACAGCAGAAGCAAATCCTCTTCGAAAACGCTTGCTAAAAAACTCTCATGCGATTCTACGAACGATTTAAAAAACATTTCCCGCCAGGCAGAAGTTTACATAATTGCTGTTAGTGACAGCGCGATTCCGGAAGTGCTTCGTGCAATCCGAAATACAAAATACAAAATAAAAAACACTATCGTACTACACACTTCCGGTTCTGTTTCGATCGACGCGTTTGAAAAAAATTACAAAAACTACGGAGTGCTTTATCCTGTGCAGACGTTCTCCGCTAAACGTAATGTGGATTTCAAAAATATCCCTGTTTGCATTGAAGCAAATAATCCGTCTTCAAAAAAGAAAATCACAGCGCTTGCCAAAAGCATCACGAAGAAAATACATTATCTCGATTCAGACCAGCGGAAAAAAGTGCATCTCGCTGCCGTGTTTGCAAACAATTTCAGCAACCACCTTTTTACCATTGCCGAACACATGCTTATCAAAGAAAATATTTCTTTCGATCTTTTAAGACCTTTGATCCTTGAAACAGCGTTGAAAGTTCAACATGATTCACCGCTCGAAATGCAAACCGGACCGGCAAAAAGAGGAGATTCTTCCGTCATCTCAAGCCAGTTGGAAATGCTGAAGAACAAAAAGGAATTCAGGGATATTTACAAACTCATAACCGAAAGCATCGAAAAGCTGAGTGGTGTGCCTTTATAAACATCCTTCCGTCCTGAGATTATAGATTGTTTCCCGGAATTAGTTGTGAGGATAAAATCTTTTTCTAATTTTATTCCACCAAACACAAAAACTAAACACCATGAAACATTCTTCCACATTCCTGTTTGCAGTCTTTTGCATTTTTATTTCTTCCCTCATCATTGCGTTACCGGGTTGTACCAACGAACCACAAAAACCGGCTGAACCGACAAAGGAGCAGATCGTTGAACGTGGGAAATATCTTGTTCTCGTTGGTGGTTGCAACGATTGCCATTCTCCAAAGATCATGACGCCGCAGGGACCAGTGATTGATGATACACGCAGGCTATCAGGAAGTCCTTCCGACATGAAACTTCCTGCAATTGATCCGACAGAAGTAACCCCTGGTAAATGGTATCTCGGGGCAAGCAACCTTACTGCATGGGTTGGTCCGTGGGGAATTTCCTATGCTGCCAACCTCACACCGGATTCAATGACAGGTACAGGAACATGGACGGAAGAGTTATTTATTAAGATTCTTCGCACCGGAAAATTTATGGGAATAGAAAGCGGCAGGCCGATCATGCCTCCAATGCCCTGGGACCAGATTAAGCAAATGAAAGATGAAGATTTGAAAGCGATCTTTGCTTACCTCAGAACTATACCGGCGATCAGCAATAACGTGCATGCATACGTTCCGCCGAATGAAATTGCTTCGATAAAGTAAACGAATGTGATAATTAGCTTATCTTTCTTAAAACAAAAAAGAGTTCCCACACCCAGGAACTCTTTTCATTTACTCTCACCTCGTTTTATTAACCCAAATATGTTTTTAAGATTTTGCTGCGTGAAGTATGCTTTAACCTGCGGATCGCTTTTTCCTTGATCTGTCTCACGCGTTCGCGTGTAAGATCAAAACGGTCACCGATTTCTTCGAGCGTCATCGGTTGTTCGCCGGGCTCCAGGCCGAAGTAAAGTTTTATCACGTCTGCTTCGCGTGTTGTCAGCGTATACAGCGCACGTTCAACTTCTCTTCGCAGCGACTCATTCATGAGTGACTGGTCAGGATGTGGCTGATCTTCGTCTTCAAGAACGTCAAGTAAATTGCCGGTTTCTTCACCGGTGCTCAACGGAGCATCCATTGAAACGTGACGGCCTGCAGAACGCATGGTATCTTTAATATCATCTGAAGTAAGCTCAAGAACCTGTGCGATTTCTTCCGCGGAAGGTTCGCGCTCAAATTCCTGTTCAAGCTTCGAGAATGCTTTATTGATCTTATTAATTGAACCGATCTTATTCAATGGCAACCGCACGATCCGGCTTTGCTCGGCAAGCGCCTGCAAAATAGACTGGCGAATCCACCACACAGCGTATGATATGAATTTGAATCCGCGTGTTTCATCGAAACGCTGTGCTGCTTTGATCAAACCGAGATTTCCCTCGTTGATCAGGTCGCCCAAGGTCAGTCCCTGGTTCTGGTATTGCTTGGCTACGGAAACCACGAAGCGAAGATTGGCTTTGGTAAGTTTTTCGAGAGCCCGCGCATCACCTTTTTTAATGGCTTGCGCTAAACGCACCTCCTCTTCGGCGGTGATCAATTCCACCCTTCCGATTTCCTGCAAATATTTGTCGAGGGAAGCAGTTTCCCGGTTGGTAACCTGTTTGGTAATTTTTAGTTGACGCATTCGTTCACGTTAAGTTTAAGTATGAATTACTGAAGATTAGAACGGGAGTCTTTTCATTTAGTTTCATACCTTTTCTTATAAACACTTAAAGATCCTTACAAAAAGAACCAGGAACGGACAAAAAACAGGAAAATCTTACGCATTTAAAAAAGCTTTAGATAACATTAGTAAATAACTGAAAATCAACTATCAATTAATCAGAAAAAGTTTAATTGTTCCATTACTAAATTGTAAGCTACCCAACCAATGAACTATTGAACCACTATTACTTTTTTTGTTTCCACAAACTCCTCCTCTTTCACCTGCACGATGTAAACTCCTTCTGAAAAATCTTTTGTGCTGATTTCAAGTTCTTGAGTTGTTGTGGTCGTTGAGTAAATTATTTTTCCGGTGATATCTGTAATCGCTACTTCGGCTTTTTTATGATTGGAGAGAGAGAGGGTGAAGTGATTGGAAGCGGGATTGGGGAAAATTCTAAACACCTCTTCCTGTGATTTATGTTCGGTGATACCTGCAATAGTATTACTATCAATAAGCATTTCTCTAAAAGTAGAACCAATATAATGACCAGAACGCCACTCATCAATACGAATATTAATTGCATTGATAACCGATGAAACAGGCATTTGAAAATCGCCCGTTATTGAATTAATGGTTGCCCCTGATGGTGGGGAATAATTTGTAGAAGTCGTAGCAACCAAGCTATAAACTAAACTATCCCCGTCTATATCATAAGCGTTTGGATTGTGAACAAAATTTCCTCCGCTAATGCTGACATCTGTTTGCTTATTAAGAAGTATTGGGCTCGAATTCAACCCTAAAGAAGGATTAATCTCCATTTTGGATTTTAAAAATATCTTTTCATTGGATGAGCCGTTTATATTTTGAATGCCAGCAACCCTGAAACTATCTTCTACACTTGGAAAGAAAGTCCCAGGGCCGGGATAAATATGTGTGAATGCATAATGCCATTCCGTAATATCGTTCGGAAGATTTGTTGATGTACCTGTTATTGGACTCATTATAGCATCTCCGGGAGAAGCTAAAACTGTTGCGTGATTAATTCCAATGCTGGTCTGAGTATACAAGTAAACATTAAAAGCGTATACATAACCACCTACATGAGAAAATAGTATTTCCCCTCCCCTTATATCCTGACCAAGAGCCGAGATGATAAACAAAAAATGACTTGCAAATATTAAAAGTGGACGCTTCATTTTATTTTGAAACAATCACTTTCTTCGTCTCTACAAACTCCTCCCCTTTCACCTGCACAATGTAAATTCCATCTGCAAAATCCTTTGTACTGATTTCAAGTTGTTGAGTTGTTGTGGCTGTTGAGTAGATTATTTTTCCGGTGATGTCTGCAATGGTTACTTCTGCTTTTTTATGATTGGAGAGAGAGATGGTGAAGTGATTGGAGGCGGGATTGGGGAAAATGTAAATTGGATTACTTCCTTTGATATCTTCTATTCCAATCGTTGCAGGATTAATAACATTTACATAAACCATTGAAGAATTTGTTGTGTTCATTCGCGCTAAGATATAATTGCTACAGAAAGTACTGGTGCATGCTACGTCATCAGTTATTGTTATGCAAATATTGTAGTAACCCGAATCAGCATATACATGACTTGGATACGGAATTGTATCTGTATTACCATCTCCCCAATTCCATAAATAATGCAATGGAGCAACGCCGGAAGTAAATGATGTTATCCAATATGTATGTGGAAAGATTGTATCTGCTTGCAACTGGAAGTAAATCGAACATGAGCCAATATTCGAATTTAGCTTTGCAATAAAGCCGTCACCTCCGGTGCTTCCATTTGATAAATAGATCGAACCAAAATATGCGCCAGAGGGAGAGTAAGTTCCTGTTATATAGAGATCATTCAAATTATCGACGTTAATAGCATATATATTCGCACCCATAGGCTCTAAAACGGAAACAAAATTACCGGCGCTGTCTAGTCTTAGTAGAAAACTACCTGGTATAGGTAAATGAGAAACTCCAAGACTGGGATCGAGATCACTAGCTGAATCACAACCTCCAACTAAATAAATATCTGAATTTGTATTCAAAACGAATGAACCTATATTGACGTTAAGACCAATTTGCTTCGCCCAAATAAAATTGCCTGATGAATCCAATTTTAAAATATATGAAGAAGTTCCAATCAATGTATTCCCACCATACATGGTAAATGTTCCAGGGCCTGGATCAAAATCATAAGTCTCATAAAAATCTCCTGCTGTATAAACATTTCCCATTGAATCAACCTTTATAGGGCAATTAGAAGGGTTATAGCCACCTCCAAAATTCTTTGCCCATGTAAAATTTCCGGCACTATCATATTTGGAAATAAAAAAAAGGCCGTCATTGGAATTTAAATTATAAATTCCAGACCCAGGATCAAAATCAACTATACCTGAAAAAACACCAGTAACATAAATATCATGATCATTTCCATATGTTATTGAATTTCCATAAGCGCCAGTACTATTTGTACTAACTATTTTGAACCAAACCAAATTACCGGATGGATCCAATTTGCAAATAAAAGCATCTTCAAAGAGAGTGCTATTACTTACGAAACCACTGGCATAAACACTTCCTGAATTATCCATAACTAGAGAGTAAACATTAGACCCATAAACGTTAAAGCCAATTGTATCGACCCATAAAAAATTACCCAAACTATCCAATTTTAAAATAAATCCTTTCTGACTACCATCAGAAATATTCATCGTGTGAATTCCAGGGCCAGGATCAAAATCAACAGTGTCCTTAAAATATCCGCTGATGTATACATTCCTACTTGCATCAAGAACTATTGAAAAACCAACATTAGAACCTCCAAAAAGAGACTTTGCCCACTGAAAATTTCCTGATGCATCCAGTTTTGAAATATAGGCATTAATACCAGGTCCAGATGTCAAGTTCATTGTATTCAAACCTGGATCAAAATCAACAGTTCCAAAAAAATACCCTGTTGTATAAACATTATTAAATACATCTGTTGCTATTGAATTGCCGTCAGAAATGTAACCATCAAAACCTTTTGCCCATTCCCAATTTGGTGTTTGCGAAAATATTTGCTGAAAAGAAAAAATAAATAAAGCAACGAGAAGTAGTTTTGTTTTCATGTGTTTTTATTCGGCGAAATGCAAGATACGATTATCTGCAAAATACAATTTAGTACGAAAGTACTACTGCTGATAGCTGTCATGCCGAACTTGTTTCGTCATCACAGGCTGTAGCAAGCGTAAAATAAAAAAGCAGCAAGCATTTCTGCTTACTGCTCTAAATACCAAATACTATTTACCTGCCAGACTACGACTGAACCTGTCCTTCCGGTTTCTTCTCAGGACGTGGAAGAAGAACTTTACGCGAAAGTTTCATCTTGCCTGTTTTCTTATCGATGTCGATGAGTTTTACTTTTACTATTTCTCCTTCTTTGAAAACTCCTTCCATCGTATTGAGGCGATCCCAGCTGATTTCAGAGATGTGGAGCAAGCCGTCTTTTCCCGGAATGATTTCAACAAACGCTCCGAAGTCCATGATATTTTTTACTTTTCCATCATACACGGAACCGATTTCAGGAACGGCAACAATCGCCCGGATCCTTGCCAACGCTGCATCAATGGATGCTTTGTCGGACGATGAAATTTCAATCACTCCCTGGTTATCGATTTCTTCAATCGAGATTACTGTGTTTGTCTCACGCTGCATTTCCTGGATCACTTTTCCACCCGGACCGATCACAGCACCGATGAATTCTTTTGCAATGATCATCTTCTCAATGCGAGGAGCATGTGGTTTGTAATCAGCACGCGGAGAAGATAAGGTCTTCATCATTTCTTTCAGGATGTGAAGTCTTCCTTCACGTGCCTGTGATAATGCTTTGAGCATGATTTCAAAAGGCAGCCCGTGAATTTTCAGATCCATCTGGCAGGCGCAAATTCCTTTTTCAGTTCCCGTTACTTTGAAGTCCATGTCACCGAGATGATCTTCATCACCAAGGATATCAGACAATACAGCGAACTTTCCTTTTCCATCGGTAATCAATCCCATGGCAATACCTGAAACAGGACGTTGAAGTTTCACTCCTGCATCCATGAGCGCAAGCGTACCTGCGCAAACAGTCGCCATCGATGACGAACCATTTGATTCAAGAATATCTGAAACCACGCGAATGGTGTAAGGGCATTCTGATTCCGGCGGAAGCATCACTTTCAGTGAACGCATGGCAAGATTTCCATGTCCTACTTCTCTTCTTCCTGGTCCGCGGTTTGGTTTTACTTCACCGGTTGAAAACGATGGGAAGTTATAGTGAAGCATAAACTTCGAAGAACCTTCCTTCATCGCAAGGTCAATTGTCTGTTCATCTAGCTTGCTACCAAGTGTAACGCTGGTCAATGATTGTGTTTCTCCACGAGTGAAGATAGCAGAACCGTGTGTTGACGGCAGGTAATCCACTTCACACCAGATCGGACGAATGTCCGTTGTCTTTCTTCCGTCCAATCTCACACCTTCATTCAGGATGCAGGCACGCATGGCTTCGCTTTCAACATCAAAGAAATAACCTTTGACCATGACAGCTTTTTCCTCGCGCTCCTCTTCAGGAATGGTAGCAATAAAATCTTCAATTATTTTTCCAAAAGCTTCGCTTCTTTCCGCTTTGCCTTTTGCAGCGCGGGCGATTTCATAAACCTTATCGTAGGTAGCAACCTTGATCTTCTCACGCAACTCCTCGTCATGCGTCTCATGCGAGTATTCGCGTTTCGGTTTGTTGCCGCACATGTCGCGCAGTTCAAGTTGTGCCTTGCACTGGATCTTGATCGCTTCATGGCCAAACTTAATGGCTTCGAGCATTTCCTCCTCGGAGATCTCTTTCATCTCACCTTCCACCATCACGATGTCTTCCATGGAAGCGGCAATCATGAGGTCGATGTCGGCACGCTCCAGGTCATTGATGTATGGATTAACGCAAAGCTTTCCATCGATACGGGCCACTCTCACTTCCGAGATCGGACCGTTGAACGGAATATCTGAAATCGTAATCGCTGCTGAAGCAGCGAGGCAAGCCATGGCATCAGGCGTAATGTTTTTATCACCTGAAATCATTGTAACCATCACTTGAATTTCAGCATGATAATCATCTGGAAACAATGGTCTTAAAGCTCTATCAATTAAGCGGCTGATTAATATTTCATGTTCTGATAATCGTGCTTCTCTTTTGAAAAAACCACCCGGGAATTTTCCCATGGCAGCAAACTTTTCCTGGTAATCAACGGACAGCGGTAAGAAATCCACTCCCGGTTTTGCATCTTTTGTTGAAACAACGGTGCCAAGCAACATGGCGTCGCCCATTCTCACTACGACCGATCCGTTTGCCTGTTTTGCCAGTCTTCCTGTTTCGATGGTAACTGTTCTTCCGTCACCGATATCGAATGTTTTAATAATTCCTTGATTTGACATGTATCTGATTTATATATTGAATTAAAAATTGAAGGGATAAGAAAGAAAAAAGGCAACCCTTAGAATTGCCTTTTTCTTCTGTAACTCGTGTTGATTATTTTCTGATGTTGAGATCAGCGATGATCTTCCTGTATCGCTCGATGTCGATGTTCTGAAGGTAGTCGAGGAGACTTCTTCTTTTACCTACTAAAGCGATGAGCGAACGCTGTGTTGAAAAATCCTTTTTAGATTCCTGTAAATGCTCTGTCATTGAGTTAATTCGTTCAGTAAAGAGAGCTATCTGCGATTCTGCTGATCCTGTATTTTTATCTGAATTTCCGTACTTTTTAAAAATCTTCTTTTTGGCTTCTGCGGCAATCATTTGTATCTGTTATTTAATGGTTTTAAAACGGATGGCAAAGGTAAAAATTAATTCTTTTCCGGCAAGCCGGAAACTAATTTCTTTGAAAAAATAATAACCGTTTAATTTTCTGATTTTCAGAGAATCTTTACCAAAGTGGCTACTACGGCCACACTTGCGGCTATCATGGTTCCCAACCTGATTGTAAGACGTAATTCCATCAATTTCAGGTCGCGTTTCAGGGAAACTTCCATCTCCTTTAAATCGCGTTTCGTGGTTAAATTTTCCTCTGCCATTTCGATTAATGCTTCTGCCTGTACTTCTGCCTGTTTTTCAGGAACACCGGTTGCGATCAGCTTTTTTGCGTAAGCCAACGAATTAAATGCAATTGAATGTGACATATCATGAAAAGTTTAAAGTCAAACAAGTTAAAATTAATTCTTCAGCATCACCAGCAAACTGGCTATCTTTTTTTTGAGCTCCCTGCGATCCACAATGAAATCGAGAAAGCCATGCTCAAGGACAAATTCAGCCGTCTGAAATCCTTTCGGAAGATCTTTTCCGATCGTTTCCTTCACTACGCGCGGACCAGCGAAACCAATGAGAGCGCCCGGTTCAGCAATGTTTAAATCGCCGAGCATGGCGTACGAAGCCGTCACTCCGCCGGTTGTAGGATCCGTCATCAACGAGATAAACGGAAGTTTGGCGTCGGCAAGCAAGGTCAGCTTCGCAGATGTTTTTGCCATTTGCATCAAGGAGTAAGCTGCCTCCATCATTCGCGCTCCTCCTGATTTGGAAATGACCATGAACGGAAGCTTGTGTTCGAGGCAATAGTCAATGGCCCGTGAAATTTTTTCACCGACCACAGAGCCCATCGAACCGCCGATGAACGTAAAATCCATGCAGGCAACCACAAGATCTTCTCCCTCTACATCACCATGAGCTGTGCGAATAGCATCATTCAACCCTGATTTCCTTTGTGTGTCGACAATGCGATCGGTGTATTTTTTTGTATCGACAAAATGCAACGGATCATCGGAAATTAACTTCGCATTCAACTCGATGAACTCATTGTTGTCAAAAAGAATTTCAAAATATTCCGCCGAACCGATCCGCTCATGGTAATTGCATTTCTCACACACGTACAGATTTGCGATGTGATCCTTTGACGGAACGATATTTTTGCAGGAAGAACATTTATGCCACAATCCTTCCGGAGTTTCTTTCTTCTCCTTCGTGGAAGTGGTGATGCCTTCTTTGATGCGTTTGAACCAGGACATTTTTAATTTCGGATTTCGGATTGGTGATTTCGGATTGCAATTCGCAATTTGAAATCCGCAATTCGCAATTATTTAATTATGCAATCGTAATTTGTTTGTCAAGATACACCTCCTGAATCATATTCAACAACTCCACTCCTTCCTTCATCGGTTTCTGAAATGATTTTCTTCCCGAGATCAGACCATGTCCGCCAGCGCGTTTATTGATCACAGCAGTTGTCACTGCTTCCGAAAGATCAGAAGCTCCTTTTGATTCACCTCCTGAATTAATCAAACCGACTCTGCCCATGTAGCAATTCAAAACCTGGTAACGGCATAAATCAATCGGGTGATCGGTGGTCAATTCAGAGTACACTTTCGGGTTTGTTTTACCGAAGTTTAACATTGTATAACCGCCGTTGTTTGTCGGTAATTTTTGCTTGATGATATCGGCCTGGATGGTCACTCCCAAATGATTCGCCTGGCCGGTGAGATCGGCGGCCGTATGATAATCCACACCATCCTTTTTAAAAGCGCTGTTACGCATGTAACACCAGAGAATGGTTGCCATTCCTAACTCATGTGCATAATCAAATGCATCCGCTATTTCCTGGATTTGCCTTGCCGATTCATCTGAACCGAAGTAAATGGTTGCACCGACAGCAGCGGCTCCCATGTTCCATGCATTCTGTACCGATCCAAAAAGTATCTGGTCGAATTTATTCGGGTACGAAAGAAATTCATTGTGATTGATCTTGACAATGAACGGAATTTTATGCGCGTATTTCCTTGAGACAGCACCAAGCACACCGAATGTAGAAGCGACAGCGTTGCAGCCGCCTTCGATGGCAAGCTTGACAATGTTTTCAGGATCAAAGTACAACGGGTTGGGCGCAAACGAAGCACCGGCTGAATGTTCCACTCCCTGATCAACAGGAAGTATCGAGAGATACCCTGTACCTGCCAGACGGCCGTGGTTGTATAATTGGTGAAGATTCCGGATTACCTGGTTGCTCCTGTTTGAAGCAGAAAAAATTCGCTCGGCAAAATCTCCCCCCGGCTGCTGAAGCATTTCCTTCCTGATCGTTTTACAATCATGCTTTAACAATGATTCGGCGGAGCTGCCAAGGAGTTCAACAATTCTTTTGTCTGACATTGTTTCTGATACAATTTGTTTCGAAGCGCAAAGCTAAAATAGAAATCGGTAATTAGAAACTAAGTTTTTTAACTCACAAAGCCACAATTGTGGAATATTTTCATTCCAAAGCCGGTTTAAATTTACCGGTCATTCACTTACAGAGTTAAATATTTTCTCATTTTCATTGTTCACTCATTAAAAATGACACACATTTGTACCCAACATCTAAACTAAAAACCAAATAACAAATGAAAAAACTAATTCTTGCCATCACCTTCCTGGGTTTTGTGGCGTTGACAAATGCGCAGTCTACTATTCCTGCGACAGAAAAAAAACAATCAAGTGCTGCAAAGGCATCAACTCCGAAAGCAGAAACAAAAATGGAAGCTAAGTCAGATAAAAAAGCTGACGCTCCTAAATCTGATGCAAAGCCGGCTGCTGAAAAGAAAACAGATGCAAGTGGTACCGTGTTGAAGAAGGACGGAACTCCTGACAAGCGTTACAAAGCAAAGGCAGAAGAAAAAGGCCCAACAAAAAAAGACGGAACTCCTGACATGCGTTACAAAACTAACAAGGACGCAAAACCGGCAACTCCGGCGACCCCAACTAAGTAATTCAAAATGATTTTTTAAAAGCCTCCTGCTAAACCAGGGGGCTTTTTTTTTAAAACGGGTAGCCGATTGCCAGGTTAAGTGTAATATCCTTTGGCTGAAATTTCTGATTCGAATACACCCAACGCTCACTCAGGTCAAGCTCAGGATCATGAATTTTCACTGCGCCGTCCAGGCGAAGAATGAAAAAAGAAAAATCGAAACGCAATCCAAGGCCGGCACCGACCGCCACCTGGTTCATGAAATCAGTCGGTTCGAATTGTGAACCGGGACGGGCAGCGTCAAATTTCCTTGTCCAGATATTTCCGGCATCCACAAAGGCAGCGCCTTCAAGAATTTTTATAAAGGATGATCGTATTTCAAGGTTGGACTCCATTTTAAAATCACCACTTTGTTCAATGTTGATTGTATTCTTATAGGAACCCGGACCAACTGTTCGCGCCACCCAGGCCCGGAGACTGTTTGCTCCTCCTCCGAAGAAACTTTTTTCAAAAGGAAGGAAATCGGAATTCGGGCCTTCTATACCGATCCCGACGGCAATGCGATAAACCAATACATTGTGAAGATTAAGGCGGTGATGAAAACTTGCATCTACATCCGGTTTAAAAAATTGTGAATACGGAATTCCAAAAACTGTCTTTTTTCCTTCAGCATCAGTTGGAGGACTTTTGAATCCATTGCTTGCCGGAGCCACAACCAGGGGAACAAACCACAAACCTGAAACTTCAGCGTTGGCCCTTACATAGAAAAAACTCCGCAAGGGTTTGTTGTTTTGATTTGTAAAAACATACGTTCCTCTTGAAGAAATCGTAATGTGTGTTTTATAGCTGTTGATCAACGACTGATCATTGATGCTGATCAGCTTTTGACTGAATGCATCAGACAAACTCACTTTCACGGAATTTATATCCGCCAGGTAAACGGACCATGATTGTTTCGCATCCTGTCGCCAGTCCCATCCGAATCTCGCATTCACGATGCTCCGTGTAAAATCGGGGCGACTTTGGTAATTAAATCCAACGGAAAAATTTGTTTTCGGGTTAAAGAAACGCGACGTTCCCTTCTCGATGAAATGCGGAAGAAAAAGAAACCGTTTCATGGTCAGGTTCAGCTCGGGTCCCAATTCATAGGTATTGAAGAAAAATAATTTTTTTGATACGGCGCTGTCATTAAAATTCCGCAATGCTTCCAACCCGCCTTTCACTTTCAGTTCAAGCAACTCAGCGCCTTTGAACCGGTTTTTATTTCGGTACGATAAACTTCCTGCCAATCCCAGGTTTCCTCCTGAGTTGGTTGCTTCCGCTTCCACGCTGTAATCCTGTTTCAGAAGTGGTGTCAATTGTATATTTACATTGAGCAGATAACTACGCTGTGTTTCACTGCGCGGAACTTCTGTGAATACAATTTTTATGAACTTAAAAACACTCAGGTCGAGAAGCCGGTTATATGTGAAATCAAGATCACCCTGGTTAAACAGGTCTCCCTGTTTCATGAAGATTGTTCTCAGGATTACATCTCTCCGGAATTGTTCAGGATCCTTTCCTTTCAAAAAATAATACCCATTGTAAAAAGAAGTATCCGCCGGAACAGCATTCGGCTCACGTGGATTAAAATCCGTCTGAACATAAATATTATTCAGATGATAAGGATGATGATCTTCCGTGGTCAGTTCAAGTGCATGGGATTGATCCACGTTTTCATTCAGCCTGTTTACATAAAGATAGATGTCAACTTCATGCGATCCGAGCGAACTGTCCTGGTCAAAAAAAGTGATGTAATTCTTATTGAAAAAATAATATCCGTGGTTTCGCAATTTCGAGGTGAGCCGCTCGCGTTCGGCTTCGATGATGTCTTCATCGTAATGACTGCCTTTGTGTATCAGCGAATTTCCCTTTTCATCATTGATCATGATGTTGATAAGGGAATCCTTTGAAGAGTATTCGATGTTGCGGATGTTGTACGGTTGATTGCATTGAATAGAATACGTGACATCAGCCCTGTGATTTTTTTTCAAGATGGCTGTGTCTTTCACTTCAGCATGAAAAAAACCTTTTCTGAAAAGATACAATTCAAATTGTTTGCGTGTTCGTTCCGTCAGGGAAGAATCCAAAATGGCCGGCTCCTCACCTATCTTCATCATTTTTTCACGACCAATGAGCTTGTCCGTATCAATTTCTTTTTTTCCTTTTGCTCTTCTTTCGATATTTTTCTTTTCCCACTTTTGAATACGCTTTGATCTATTGCGCGCAATTTTTTCTTTGTTATCCCATAGATTATAAAACCAAAGATGAAACCTGAACACGCCTAAAATTTTCCGATTCGGTTTTTGTTTATAGAGTGTTTTTAAATCCTCCTTACTCACCGAAGAACTGTCAATAACGATGGTATTTTTATTGAGCAGGTATTGGTTCTCACCCAGCTTACGCGCAGGATTACATGCCGCCGTAATAAGAAGTGCAAAAAGACTAAAAAGTAACAGCGGCTTTCGCTTCACGAATGGAATTTTCTTTATCTGCCCTCGCAAAAATAGTACAATTAGGATGTGAAAGGATTGTCAGCAAGCGATGATTTCAACATGATAATTGAGGAATTGTTAAATTGCTTTATGGACAAATTGTTAATCATCTCAACGATTTAGCCATTCAACAATTTGACAATTTACCATTTGGCAATTCACCGATTGACTGCATGTAAATCAATCAAAGCAGTGTTCCCCTGAGAAGAAGAAACGCCACCGAAAAATAAATAATCAATCCCGTCACGTCCACAAGTGTTGCTACAAAGGGAGCGGAGGAAGCGGCAGGATCGGCTCCGAATTTTTTAAGGACAATGGGAAGCATCGAGCCCGCAAGCGTTCCCCACATCACTACACCTATTAAAGAAAAAAAGATTGTAAGACTTACGAGCATCCAATGAATGCCGTAATCATAAAAATGCAGATGCTGCCAAATAAATATCCTGAGAAAGCCAACTGAACCAAGAATCACTCCCAATGTAAAGCCGGAAAGAATCTCTCTCCTCATCACACTCCACCAATCCTTAAACGTAATTTCTCCAAGGGCCATGGCCCGGATAATAATAGATGAAGCCTGCGAACCTGAATTTCCGCCACTCGAAATAATCAGGGGAACAAACAATGCAAGAACAACCGCTTTGCTTATCTCGCCTTCAAAAAAACCCATCGCTGTTGCCGTAAACATTTCGCCAAAAAATAAAATGACCAACCATCCTGCCCTCTTTTTTACAAGGGTGCCAAAAGAAATCTGGTTATACGATTCGTCGAGTGCTTCCACTCCCCCGAACTTCTGGATATCTTCCGTATCCTCTTCCTCCATTACATCCACCACGTCATCAATGGTGATGATCCCAAGCAGGAGTCCGTTGAAATCGGTAACCGGTAAAGCCACGCGGTTTGTTTGCTTGAAAAGCTTGACGGCCTGTTCCTGGTCATCCTTGGCATTGAGCGAAACAAATTGTTGATCCATCAGTTCACTTACCTTCCGATCGAGCGGAGCAAGCAGAAATTCGCGGACCCTCACATCATCAATTAAATTTCCCTTGTTGTCGGTCACGTAAACCATGCTCAGGGTTTCGCTGTTCTTTCCATACTTCCGGATGTATTCAAGTACCTGTGCCACACTCCAATCTTCTTTCACCGAAACAAAATCAGGAGTCATCAAACGGCCGATACTGTCATCCGGATACTGAAGAAGCGACTTGGCCGTTTTGCGTTCCTCGTCCGATAACAGCGAAAGATATTTCTGAAGCGTTGTCGGCGGAAGCCGCTCAAAGAGGGCGGTACGATCATCCGGGGAAATGAGATTAAGCGTATTTGAAAGCTGGTCAACCGGGAAAGAACTCAGTAACTCTTCCTGGATTTCGAAATCAAGATTTTCAAAAGTTTTAATCGCCTTTTCCGCATCCAGTACCTGGAATATTTTTTTGAAATCAATATCCTTCGACTCATTGATCATTTCAGCCAACTCTTCCGGCTGAAGCGATTTTGTGAGATGCTTCAGTTTGTAGAGGTTGCCGGTGACAAGCCGTTCAGCAAGCAATTCTTTTTCTTCTGCGCTGATCATGTCTTATAGGCTGGATGGAGGGTTTAAATAAGAAAATGATGGATCCGCTTTCGGCGAGACTCGCCTTTGGCGGTTTCTGATTGGTCATTTGACATACCGATCAGGATCCCGGATGTTAATTGCTACCGGTTATCCTTGAATCGTAACTGACAATTAACCATGAACGATTAACAAACAACTTTTTGCGAAGGTAAAAAAACATTGTTTAAAAGGCCTAAAAAAGAGAACCGCCAATAACTTACGTTACTGACGGCTCCCCACACGAAAAACATGAACACAAAAACTACCCTTTTAACTTACAACTATCATGCTAAACATTAAACATGACATACATGAAACTAATATTATTCACTATTAACACTTATTAACTTGGTATTCCAAAACACGGTATAAAGGTGTGAAATGAAAATCTCACTACTGTCATTGTAGTGTAATTATTAACCTCAGCTCCCGACCTGATCTACTGACGAGTTTTTCACGCAAACGCAGAGTTATCTCTCTTAAAAGAGGATTGGCTATTACCCATTTGTAAATTCTTATTGATTCGTAATTAGTATCTACTTTTGTGCAAACAAAAATTTTATGGAGACAAGTGTATTTGGAATCGGTTCGAGAATAAAACATCCTGAATTTGGCGAAGGTGTCGTGGTGCAGGTAAAACCCGCCACCTACCTCGTTACGTTCATGCAAAATGGAATGCGGGAAATAGCCCGCACCTATGATAAATTTGAAGTGATTGACGCTGCTGATCCTGACAGTGATCTCATCAGTCTTGCGGACGTGGAGCAATTGCTGATCGGCGTGCTTCGCAAATTTTCTGATGTACAGGAACGCGTTGAGATCGGGACAAAATGGGCCGGTGGCTCGATGATTTTAAAACCGGGTGATACTTCATTGAAATCAAAAGAAGTTCCTATTGATGTTTTCTTTAATAAGATCGTGATGCTGCGTGATCGATTGCGAGTGCTTGAGCAAAAGATCAATGCTCATAAAAATTTATCGGAAGAAGATAAAGTGGATATGCAGCAATACATTACCCGTTGCTATGGTTCACTCACTACCTTTAATGTTCTCTTCAAATATACCACCGATCATTTTGTGGGGGAGAAAGGCAGTAGAGAATAGATTCACTACTTGATTAATCAGCTGATTAAATCCCGATCTTCAGTTTCCAGCTCAGCAAAAAAGAGGTCGGCTGGTAATTTTCGTTTTCCTGGTTTTGTTGCATCGGTCCGGGCAAAATTTTGCCACGATACCTCGTTGTTTCAAAACCTGCGGAATGAATGCTGGCTTTGTTTCCATTGGCAGTGATACTTACGTAATCAGCCATCTCCGAAAGCATGGCAATTGTGTTCTTGCGTTCAGCGCTGATAATACTTAATGATATGATGTTTCTGCTTGCGGATTGATTGATTGCATTCTCCAACAAAGTTGCCTGGTCAATCAGGTTCGTAAGGGATGGTTTAGGATCTGTAAATGCACTGTTTCCTAAAAGAGAATGGATCACCTTTTTTGCAGTAGCAAGTACTTTCACAGCAGAAAAGTTGTTGAAAGATTTTTTGGCATTGTAAAAACGCATGCATCTTAAACCTTCCTGTATGAAAATTTGTTGCAGACGTTTTCCTGCATCTTCTGTAAGAAAAATAAATTCCCTGAGGTGCTATTGTGGATAATTTGAATGGAATGCCGGGGATAAAGTCTACACTGGCAGGGAGAAGATGTAAGAGATACCATCAAAAAGAAAAAATAACAACGAATTTAGAATTGCCTGAATCTAATACGCTGTCAACTTTTTCAATTGTTCTTCGAACCTTTTCTTTGGTAAAAAATTATTTTCAAGCTCGACGTTCATGGGAACAGGCGTGTCGAGCGATGCAGAGCGGAGAACCGGTGCATCAAGCGATTCAAAACAATGCTCGCTGATGTGAGCAGCAATCTCACCTCCTACCCCCCCAATCAGCGTGTCTTCGTGCAGAATAATTACACGCCCGGTTTTCCTCACAGAATTTTCAACGCATGCTTTATCCCAAGGCAAAAGAGTTCTCAGGTCAATGAGATCAGCAGAAATACTTTTATTCCTGTTGAGAATCTCAAGAGCCCAATGAACTCCGAAACCATATGTGACAATCGTAACATCATTTCCTTCCGTCACCATTCTTGCCTTGCCGATTTCAGTGGTGTAATAATCATCATACACTTCTTCTGCAATGCTCCTGTAAAGTGCCTTGTGTTCAAAAAAGAGGACGGGATTCGGATCTTCAATGGAAGCAGCGAGCAAACCTTTAGCATCAGAGGGGAAAGCAGGATAAACAACTTTTAAACCGGGTGTGTGAACAAACCATGCTTCATTGCTTTGCGAATGAAACGGTCCGGCATTTACACCGGCGCCTGTCGGCATCCTCACCACCACATCAGCATGTTGTCCCCAGCGGTAATGACTTTTCGCGAGGTTATTAATGATCTGGTTAAAACCGCATGTTACAAAATCTGCAAACTGCATTTCAACGATCGCTTTCATCCCGTTGATGGAAAGACCAAATCCGGCGCCCACAATGGCCGATTCACAAATGGGTGTGTTGCGAACACGCCCTCTTCCAAATTCCTCAACGAAACCCTGTGTCGCTTTAAACACGCCTCCGTATTCGGCAATGTCCTGTCCCATGATCACGAGATTATCGTGACGCTGCATGGCCTGGCGCATTCCATCTGTAATGGCATCGAGGTATCGTTTTTCTGTTTTTTTTTCAGAAGACGGAAAATATATTTTTGAGGAAGCCTGGTCATACATGTCGTTCAATTCAGTCTCCGTGTCCACCATTGGATTCTCCTCGGCAAAAGTGATCTCGAGGTTTTTATCAATCTCCTGTTTTATTTCTTTACGCAACGTTGCAATCAGCACAGCGTCTATAATTTTTTCTTTCAGCAAATAGTTTTCATAATTATTTAACGGGTCTTTTTTTGACCATTCATCAAACAACTCCTGTGGAACGTATTTCGTTCCCGATGCCTCTTCATGCCCGCGCATCCTGAACGTGAGGCATTCGAGCAAAACAGGACGCGGCTTTTTCCGCATGGAAGCGGCCAGCGATTTGATTGCAGAATACGTTTCGAGAACATTATTCCCATCCACCTGCACGGCTTCCATTCCATAACCGATTCCTTTATCGATAAATTGTTTCATCCGGAACTGCTCATTGGAAGGAGTGGATAAACCATAGCCATTGTTTTCGATGATGAAGATCACAGGCAAATCCCATACAGCAGCCACATTCAGCGCTTCATGAAAATCACCTTCACTGGTTCCGCCGTCACCGGAAAAGACAGCGGTCACTTTGCTATTCTTCTTCAACACATTTCCGAGTGCAATTCCATCTGCAACTCCAAGCTGCGGACCGAGATGAGAAATCATGCCGATGATGTGATACTCCTGTGTTCCGAAATGAAATGAACGGTCCCTGCCTTTTGTAAAACCGCCGGGCTTCCCTTGCCATTGCGAGAACAAACGATGCATGGGAATTTTTCGCGTTGTAAAAACACCGAGGTTACGATGCATCGGAAGAATGTATTCGTCCGGTTCCAGCGCCATTCCGCATCCCACTGAAATCGCTTCCTGCCCGATTCCTGAAAACCACTTTGCAATTTTTCCCTGGCGGAGGAGAACGAGCATTTTTTCCTCGATCAGCCGGGGAGTGAGAAGTTCCTTATAAATATGAATCAATGTTTCATTATCGAAACCGGATTTGTTAAATTGCATCATAAAGGGATTGAATAACGGTGCCCGTAATTGCCGCCAAAATTATTGAAAAAAGCTTAGTAACTTTACAATCATTATTAAAAGTAAAATGAATATTCAATTGATCCTTGTTCTTCTGCTGGTTGCGTCTGCCGCGACGTTTCTCGGCATCCGGTTTTATAAAATGTTTTTCAAAAAAAATAAAGCAGGCGATTGTCCCGGTTGCGCTTCTTCAAAATAGGTTGCCTCACCCTAAACCCCTCTCCAAGGAGAGACTTTGCGACCAACTTTTTTTTTCAATTTCCGCTTCTGAAAAAGTTTATGCCTTCACCACTTTTTTTACCAGAATATCTTTTGAAGTAATCAGCTTCAAAAAATAAACACCACGACTTAGATTTTCTGTATTGAGATGAATGTTATTTTCCTTCATGTTCGATTTTGTCATTAGAACTTTTCCTGCAACATCCGTTAATTGCAGCGACATAATATTTTCATTGCCGGAATTAATAAAGAGAACATTATCGAATGGAACAGGAGAAACAAAAACAGCTGATGACATCAATTCCGAAATACCGATGGATCCGTCATGCAGGTTGATGTCATCAACATAACATTGATTTCCATAACCGCTCAGGAATCCAAAACGAACTATAGCATTGGGAATACCGATCCATGCATCCAGATTGACGGTTTCGGCGCGCCATTCAGTTGCAGCAGGTGTAAATATTCCCGTCAACGCAGGAGCCGTCGCCAACACACTTCCGGTCTTGCTGTAGACATTGGTCCAGGTTGTTCCACAATCCGTTGAAACACTTACGTTGAGCGTATCATGATAGGTAGCGTTATATTCCGCATAAGCAACATTAAACTCAAGCGTCAGTGGTGACACGGCACTTGAAAAATTAATTTGCTTGGATGCCAGGTAACTTTTGGCCGAAGCGAGATTATAAAAATCTGCCATAATTGAAGTATCAGACAAACCAAAACCTCCGTATGGCTGAAAGCTCAGCAACGACTGTGCTCCCATCACATTCCAGTCAGGGAGCGGAAATGCAGCGGTCTCAAAATTTTCCGTGACAGGATAACTCAATATTGCATTGTCAATTTCAAAAGCAGAAATCTTCTGGTCATTCAGCAAATTATTATCCGTGCTTCCATTCGGGTTAGCTGTATATGCAGTGAATGTATGCGGTCCAGGACTTGCGGTCATCGTTCCAAGCGAGATTGATGTCGTTTGCAAAGGAGGGAGAACTCCAATCCAGGATTGGTTTTGCCATGGATCTGTATCAACCCTGTACTGGATGTTTACGTTATGTAACGTATCTAACCCAAAATTTCTAAGTATGATGGACGGATTGAATGAATTGTTACACGATATCCCGGTCGGAGAAAGGATGCTTTGCACGCCGGCATCATTCGCAAAAAGCGTGGTTGTATTCAGGTCGCTTTCCCATATTCCCCGTCCGTATGTTGCAACGCGCAGCTTGCTGGCTGTGTAATTTATTTCGATGTCATCCACAATGACATTCGGTAAACCCGCCTGGTAAGGAAGCCAATCAATTAAAGAAGCATCCGTATAATAAACACCGAAGTCTGTTCCAATATAAAGTTCGTCGTTTGTATTTTTCTGGTAGACGATGCAATCAACAGGGATATTCGGAAGTGTTCCCGAAACGTCCATCCATGTATTTCCTCCATCGACAGAATGGAACACTTTATCTCCCGCCGAATAACCCGAACAGGCAACCCAAACATGCAATGGATTGGATGAACTGACGGCAATCGCCGACAACGAAGCATTTCCTATTGGTAAGCCCGACGTTACATCGGTCCAGTTCAAACCTCCATTTGTTGTTTGGTGGATCTCATCAAAACTGCAGGCATAAATATAATTTGGGTTTGAGGGTGCAATTGCAATCTGGATGATATCAGAAGAAAATATTCCCGTAGAAATAATATTCCACGATGATCCTTTGTCGGTTGACTTATATAAATCCTGGCACCCGATATAAATCGTATTCGGGTTTACAGGATCCTGAACAATGGGTGTTGTCCACGCACCTGTGCAGGGAGCAATGCTGCTGAAGGATAGTCCGCCATCTGTGGAAATATTAAATCCGCCATTTTGATACGATGCATACACCGTATTTTCATCGCTGTAATCAGTGAGACAATCCATCCCGTCACCGCCCAATACACTGGTCCACGTGGAATTTAAAAGCTGATCGGTTCCATTATCCTGGGCTCCTGCATAGATCCGGTTGGGATTAATTTCCGAAGAACTCAACCGGTAATATTGTTTGATCGCTAATCCATTGCTCAGATCCGTCCATACATCTCCTGTATTCGTTGTCTTAAAAAGCCCGCCATCATTGCCGGAGAAAATGGTTGTATTACTTCCCGGTAAAAACGCGAAGACGTGGTTGTCAACGTGAATATAAGAAGTGCCATCTCCGACATCGTTCCAGGTATTTCCGCCATCATCTGTGAACTTCATATTAAACCCGCCGATGATTGCACGCTGTGAATTAACAGGTGAAGCGGCAAGCACGCAATCGTAATAACCATACAATGTTACGCCGGAAGAAGGTTGTTGAATAAACAATTGCCCTCCATTCACAGAGCGGAAAAAATTTTGCTCTTCAGTCAGTGCATAAATCACATTCGTGTCAGCGGCCGTTACGGCAATTGAAACGCGACCTGAACCTCCGAGACTATTTGAATACAGTTGAAATGAATTACCTCCATTGATTGAACGGTAAATATTGTTGCTATTGCATGCATACACTGTGGAAGGATTCAGCGCATTGAATTCCATGTCGTAAAAATGTCCGGATTGAACCTGGTTCCAGGTTGCAGCACCATCGGAACTGCGAAAGATTGCATTGCGTGTGCATGCAAGTATGATATTCGGATTTTGCGGATTGACAAGTACACGCTGAACAATTTCACTTTGCGTCTGGTTATATGTTAATCCCGATTGTGTCCATGTTAAACCACCGTCCGTACTTTTCATGATACCGGCAGTATAGGTTCCTCCCCAGAAATAACCGACTTCATATCCGTAACCGTCACCGGTTGCAACGTAGAGTATGTTCGGATTTACAGGATTGATAGCAATATCAGCAATGCTGATGCTGGCCAACTGATCCGTCGTAGTTGACCAGGTTAAGCCACCATCTGTTGTTTTCCAGACACCACCGCAGGCAGCACCGACGTATATGATGTTGCTGTTCGAAGGATGAAATGCAATGCAGTTGATTCGCCCGGCTCCTCCTCCGCTGCCCGGCACAACATGCGGACCGATGAAATTCCAGTTCGCGTTTTGCACCTGCGCTGAGGAATGATCAGATCGCATTAGCTTTGTGCGTTCATATTCCTTGATGAGAATATCGGGATCGGGAATTTTGCCCGAAGGATAAGCACGAGCAGCAATAAAATTTTCCCAACGCGCAAATTGCTGGTAGCCGCCTTCTTCTTCATTTTCTGCTTCATGGATGGAAACTTTTTTATCCTTCCAGAAATCATGAAACTTTTTTTGAGTTTCAAAAAAATTATCGCTTGACTCTCTTGGGGCTGTGGCTTGCAACCACGGCTGAGCAGTTACATTACCTGAAATGATGAGCAAACAAAAAATAATATAGTAAACGAGAATGTAGTTTTTACGCATGAGAGTGTTGCCTTTGCCACAAATATAAAGTAAAACAAATAGGAGATGGGATGAAAAAGGGATGAATGAGGAAAGCTTTTTTGAAGCCGGATCAATGATTTTAGTTCCTATTTTTGAAAAGTTTTATCAAGATTAAAATTTAGCTCATTGATATGGGAAAAAACTGGATTGAACACCCAACCATTTTGCAAGGCCAGCAAATTGATTTGCTTCCCGTCGAAGAAAAACACTTTGATGAATTATTCAAAGCTGCTTCCGATAAAAGGATCTGGGAATTTTATGTAGGCGACTGGTCGAATCATGATACATTTCTCAGGGTTTACAGAGGAACGCTTGCACAGCGTGAAAAAGGAAATGAATATCCTTTTGTTATTTTTCATAAACCATCACAAAAAATCATTGGTTCCACACGGTTTCTTGACATCATTCCGTATGACCGAAGGTTGGAGATTGGCGGAACCTGGCTCATGCCGGAATATTGGGCAACAACCATAAACTTTGATTGCAAACTGACGCTGTTGACTTTTGCCTTCGAAACATTGAAAACAAAAAGGGTTCAGTTGAAAACACAGCACGATAACATCCGTTCACGAAAAGCGATTGAAAAAATCGGTGGCGTGTATGAAGGCATTATCCGTAAACACATGCTCAAAGATGACGGGACTTTCAGAAGCTCCGCCTATTTCAGCATCCTCGACGATGAATGGGAAAAAGCAAAGGTAAATTTGCAATCGCGACTGGCAGCAACTGTTTAATAAATTTTTTAAATCGGATCAATACCTTCTGTACAGACTATATTTTTTATTATATTTACTCCTGATAGAGATATAGTTTTTAAATCCGTTAAAAACATTATACATGAAAAAAAATTTCCTGTTTTTTTCTATCGCGTTATTTTTCACACATTTCTCCTTTGCACAATGGCATCGGACAGCAAGTCAGCCGGGATCTGCAGGCTGGGCTTCACCCTGTGCAGCCATAGGGAATAATGTATTTGTTGCAACCCACAACGGAGTATTTTTTTCTCCTGATAGCGGAGCAAACTGGATAGATGTCAGCAACGGTTTAAGCTTTCTTCCTATACGTGCATTTACCATAAGCGGGACAAATTTATTTGCCGTAACCGATAGTGCTATATTTCGAACTTCCGATAACGGAGCTACCTGGACAACGGCAACTACAGGCATGCCAACCGGAAATCTCTATTCTGGCGTGACAAGAATTGGAACTGATTTGTTGGCGAGTACACAGGCCGGGCTTTTCAAATCAACAGATAATGGAGCTAACTGGTCCCTTTTAAACAGCACGAATTATTTTCCCGTTATAGAGAACAATGGTCATTGGTTTGGTGGACGTTCATATTATGGAGTTTTTATGTCGAGTGATAATGGAGTTACCTGGGATACAATTAATACGGGTTTACCTTCCACATGGAACTCCCTGTACAATCAATGGTTTTTTCCTGCACCCGGATCTTTTGCAGTAATCGGAAATGTTTTATTTATGAGCACCAGCCAGGGATTATTTGTTTCATACAATGATGGAGCATCCTGGTCATTGACAGGATTATCAAATTCAGTTGGCGCTCTTCTCGCAGATGGTAATAATTTATTTGCTATTTCTTCTACAGGAATATTTTTTTCCGCAGATAGTGCAGCGAGCTGGACTCCTTTGAATTCCGGATTAACAAGCCTGGTTGTCGGTTCAATTGTTCTCAGCGGATCCAATTTATTTGCCGGAACAGCGCACGGTATTTTCCGCTCTTCAAATTATGGAGCCAATTGGACTGGTATTAATTCAGGAATCATTACTAATGCAGTAGGAAAGCTTGCCACTTGCGGAACAGGTTTGTATGCTGCAGCGATTGGCGGACTCTTTTTATCCCACGACAATGGCGGAAGCTGGGTTTCTATTGGCCCCAATATGCCGGATCCTTTTTTCAGATCGATTGCCATCAGTGATTCAAATTTAATTTTCGCCGGGCTTGGGGGCTTAACTGAGGGAGTTTATCGTACAACAAATGGCGGCACAACCTGGACGTTTGCCGGCTTGATGAATAATGAAATTGATGGATTGATTCTGAGAGGGGAAAATTTGTTTGCCGGAGTATGGGAAGGAGTAAAACGCTCGACGGATAGTGCGACAACCTGGACTTCCGTCAATAATGGTTTTCAACATCTGAATATGGGAATACAATGTTTTGCTTTGGGTGGAACGGATTTATACGCCGGCAGCATAAATTTCGGTGTGTTTCTTTCCTCCGATAGCGGAGCCAACTGGATTTCCATGAGCAATGGAATAATGAATGGCGATGTCCGGACAATTGCAGTAAGTGGTGGTCATTTGTTTGCCGGTACTAACGGAGGAGGCGTATTTTCTTCCTCTGATGGTGGAAATAACTGGATCGCTGCAAATAACGGCTTAACGGACATGAGTATCCATGATTTTGCATCGAGCGGAAATAATCTTTTTGTGCTTACGTCCACTCAGGGAATCTTTCTTTCTAATAACAACGGAGCAAGTTGGAATGCTGTCAATGGAGGTTTTCCGGATTTACATATTAACAGCCTGGCTGTAATTGGAAATAATTTGTTCGCAGGAACTTCGTATGATGGCCTTTTCACAACATCCATTGATTCCCTGCTTGCCCTGGTTGAAATTCACGAACAGCAGCCGATAACCAATGGTATTTCCGTTTTCCCGAATCCAACACATGGATCAATCACCTTAAAATTTGATAACCGCGATAAAGAAAAATGTATGTTAACAATTTACGATACACATGGCCGGCTTGTACAAACAATAACGGATATAAAAACTGACAAAATAAAAATAGAAAGAAACAACCTGGCAACCGGTTTATACTTTTTTCAATTGATACAAGAAACCGGTGAAATAAAAACCGGAAAATTTATTTTTGATTAATGCTGATTTTTCAGTGCAATTTTTTATTGTGAATCCGGTATTTCAATGCCTTCCACCTTTGTATTTTTTCTTTTGAAAAGAGAGACGTCAAATTTTCCAAAACGGTAACTGAAGTTCACGCGAACAATCTGCGGATCTCTTCTTCGAACAGATGTTTGAGTGAAGAAAGAAGTTTCAGAAAATGTTTCCGTTTCCCGTGTGTTAAAAATATCAGAAACATTCACGGTCAAAGACGCCATCCTGTTTTTTAAGAATTCAAATTTCACACCGGCATCCACACCATACGTTGGGTTTACATACCCTTGAACAGTCGAAGAAGATCCGCCGCCAAAACCGCCACCCATTCCTCCTCCACCGAAGCCGCGGCCTCCGCCGCCTCCGCCGCTGCCTCCGCTGCTTACCTGTAAGGAAGTTCTTGAACGGTAATCACCGGACAATTGAATGCTGAAATTTTTTGGAAGACGGAATGTTGCATTGAGTTTTGTAAACCAGCTGAATTGTTCATTGCTGAGATTGCTTTGAAGATTGGTTCCGTTGATGTGCGAATTGTACACATTGATGTTCAGTGAAACATCCAGCCATTTGGTAAAGGAATTCTGTGAAGTTATTTCAGCGCCGTAGGCATAACTTGAGTTTGCATTTTCAAAAGTTGAAATGACAGGACTTCCTTCGAGACTCGAATCGCGGAATTGAAAACGCGTAATCAAATCATTCGTTCCTTTGTAATACACTGATGTAATCAACGTATTTTTCCGGTTAAACGTTTTTTGCCACGCAAGTTCGACGGAATTGGTGAACTCCGGTTTCAGATCCGGGTTTCCGCGGGAGAGGTTGAGTGAGTCTGTAAAATCAATGTAAGGAAGCAGCTGAAAAAAGTTTGGCCTGTTGATGCGTCGTGAATAATTCAGCTGGAGATCATTTTTTTCATTGAGCTTGTAGCTGAGAAAACCGCTCGGGAAAAAATCAACCGGATAGGCATGTGTGAACTCCTGCTGCGAATCCGTCAGTTTTCCAGTATAAAAAGAACTCTCTGCACGCAAACCTGCCTGGTATCCGAATTTTTTCATTTGCTTGGTGAACGTAAAATAACCTGCATACACCTGGTCACTGAACTGGTAATTATTCAGCTGCGCCGGAATAAAAGTGAAATCACTCACTGTGTAATCAAAAATATAGTTGTTGGTCTGGCTGTCGTAATTACGGATCGCTCCACGCGCTCCCGCTTCAATTTTTATTTTGTCGGTAAGCGGATCAACATAATCGGTTTGAAACGTTGTAAACCCAACCTTTCCGTTTCCTTTTTGTTCCTGCCTGATTAAAAGAGCGGAAGGACTGTGATTGGAATCATAATTCTGTGTCCGGTAATCACCTGTATTATCTGATTTGCTGCCGTTGTAATTCACATCAGCCGTCCATTCTCTCCCATCACGAGGATAAATATGCTTGTAGGACAATGTACCGCCAATATTCTGGAAGTTGCGTTCGCTCGCATTTGTACGTGAGGAAAAACTTTTTATTGTTCCCGTTGGGTAAATGGTATCGGTCTCTGAAGTTATGTTATCTGTCGAATTAAAATTTCCCCGGTTATAAATCCCGGCAACAGTAAACGTATTCCTGTTATCCACGAAATAATCGAAGCCAGCTCTGCCAAATCCAAAATATCCTTTTGATTCAGATGGACTTTGCTGTAAAAAATTAATAGCCGGACTGAAGTCATTTGCAAAATAAGAGCGGTCTGTTTCATTCGTGCTTTTTGATCTGCGTTGATTCAACATTCCGCTCACAAAAAAATTAATTTTCCCCTGGCGCGCATTCAGGTCCGCGCCGAGATTTACACGTCCGCGAGAATCGACACCGGCACGAACGCTTCCATTGTAACCGATCGTCCGGTTTTTCTTTAACACAATATTCAAAATCCCGGCTCCTCCTCCACTTGCATCGTACTTTGCAGAAGGGTTCGTAATCACTTCCACACTTTGGATGGCATCAGCGGGAATCTGATCAATGCTCAGGGAAGAAGGTCGTCCATCCACAAAAAGTTGTGGTGACGCATTCCGGAGCGTTACATTTCCATCGATGTCAACATTTACAGAAGGAACATTTTTCAGGACATCTTCCGCTGTTCCTCCTGTTGTCGTCAATGCTTTCTCAACATTGTAAACCTTCTTGTCAATTTTCATTTCGTAAACAGGGACAGTCTCTTCAACGGTGACTTCTTTCAGGCTCACTGCATTAATACTGAGTTTGATGTTTCCCAGATCCTTGTCCACGGCATTCATGGCTTGTTGCATTCCGCCACCCTGGCCGAATTTCAGGTTGAAAGAAATTTTCTGCTCGTATGGTTTATATCCGAGCGCGGAAATCTTAAGTGTAAACTCTCCCATCACGGGAAGATTTTCTAAACTGAAATCTCCATTTGTTTCGGTAAGCTCTCCGCCAACCATGGTTGGCTTCATTGCATGGGTAACAGAATCTAATTTATCCTGGAACAATTGAACGGCGGCAAATTCAATCGGACTGTTTGTTTTTTCGTCAACCGCTTTTCCGTAGAAGTGCCCGATATTCATCTGCTGGCCACCGAAACTACGTTGTCCGCCGCTGGGAAATTGTGCGAAGCAAAAATTAAAAAATAGAGAACATAAAACGACAATAAATAATTTATGCATTGGTAGTTTAATTTTAGGTAGAGAACAAAATTAGAGGTTAAAAGACTCTCATGGTTTAACTTTCTTATATATTAATGAAAAAATCATTTTAAAATATTTAACACCTCATTAAGAGTAACTTTGTAAAATAATTTACTGTAAATATGGTTCAGCAACCTTCAGCGCTCATAACGGGCTCCAACAGGGGAATCGGTTTTGAAACCGCAAGACAGCTTGGCAAAAAAGGATTCTATATTTTCCTGGCTTCAAGAAAAGAAAATGAAGGACTGAAAGCGTTGGATAAATTGAAGTCTGAAAATATTGACGGGGAATTTATTCAACTTGATGTTGCTTCGTTGGAAAGTATCCGTACTGCTTATGATAAAGTCCGGAAAAAAATATCGAAGCTTGATGTCCTCATCAACAATGCAGCTATCCTTTTAAAAGAAGACGATGATTTACTTGATGTGGACATAAAAATTGTTACTGAAACAATAAACACAAATGTGTTGGGAGTTTTGCAGATGACACAACAGTTTTTTCCTTTGCTCTCGAAGGGAAGCCGTGTCATCAATCTTAGCAGCGGTGGAGGATCGATGACCGATCCTGTCGGTGGCTGGTCGCCTGTTTACTGCATTTCAAAATCGGCAGTGAATGCGCTGACGCGGCATCTTGCTTATTACCTTTCAGAAAAAAGTATTGTCGTTAATGCAGCCTGTCCCGGTTGGGTGCGGACTGATATGGGTGGACGAAGCGCACCACGCAGCGTTGAAAAAGGTGCCGAGACAATTGTGTGGCTTGCATCTGAAGCGCCGCTTTCGTTAACAGGAAAGTTTTTCAGGGATAAGAGGGAAATTCCGTGGTGAAATCTTTGTTACTTTTCTTCAGAAGAAAAGTAACCTCAAGTATCAATATCCATACTTTTCCTTCCACAACTTTTTCAAAAAAGCTCTGAGTTCATTTTCCCGGGCATTGTTATTCGGATCATACAGTTTTGTTCCGGAAATTTTTTCAGGAAGGTATTCAAGATCCACAAAGTTGTCTTCGTAAGAATGCGCATATTTATAATCCTTTCCGTAACCCAAATCTTTCATCAACTTAGTAGGAGCATTGCGAATATGAAGCGGCACCGGCAAATCGCCTGTTCGATCCACCAATGAAAGCGCCTCTTCGATGGCCATATAACTTGCATTGCTTTTTGCAGAAGTCGCGAGATAAGTGGCGGTTTGCGAAAGAATAATCCTGCATTCAGGATAACCGATTTTATTGCATGCATCAAAGCATGCATTGGCAATGACCAAAGCTGTGGGATTTGCATTGCCGATGTCTTCACTGGCAAGTATCACCATCCTTCGCGCAATGAACAATGGATCTTCTCCTCCTTTCATCATTCTAGCAAGCCAATATACGGCTGCATTCGGATCGCTGCCGCGCATGGATTTTATAAATGCAGAAATAATATCATAATGCTGCTCCCCGCTTTTATCATACAAGGCAATTTTTTCCTGTGCTACATTCTGTACTTTTTCATCGGTGATGGTGATTCCTTTTGAGCTGTCATAACTTGCGATGACAAGATCGAGCAGGTTCAATAACTTTCTTGCATCGCCACCGGATAAACGCAGCAAGGCTTCTGTCTCCTTCGCTTCTATTTTTTTCTTTTTTAATTCAGGATCGTTTGCAATGGCATGATTCATTATTTTAATCAAATCATCTTTCGATAAATCTTTCATCACATACACCTGGCAACGGGAAAGCAAAGCAGAGATCACTTCAAAGGAAGGATTCTCCGTCGTCGCACCGATGAGTGTAACAATTCCTTTCTCGACAGCTCCAAGAAGAGAATCCTGCTGTGATTTGCTGAACCGATGAATTTCATCAATGAATAAGATCGGGCTGCCGGGAACTTCTTTCAGTTCTCCTGCATATTGCTGGGCACGCTCTATGACTTCACGGACATCTTTCACACCCGAACTGATTGCACTGAGTGTGTAAAACGGTCTGCGCAATTGTTTGGAGATGATAAAAGCCAAAGTAGTTTTTCCAACCCCAGGCGGTCCCCAGAAAATCATGGAAGGAATATTTCCCGACTCAATTGCTTTTCTCAATACAGAGCCTTTGCCGACAAGATGTTCCTGCCCGATGTAATCATCGAGAGAAGAAGGACGCATGCGTTCGGCCAGGGGATTCATCAAATTGGAAATTTTAAATTCTAAATTTTAATTTAATTTTTAACAGCGGTTCTTCTTCTTTCAAGAATTTTGAAAAAAGATCTCAGCCTGATTTCTTCGATCGATAATCCAGTCACAACCAATTCCTCTTCACTGATAGCTCCTGAATTCAGGGCGCGCAAAAAATAATTCAACAAACCCTGGCCGGTTGCTGCATCATCGAAAATATCGCCGGAAAGCGTTGCCTGTGCTGCCTTCCCTATGAAATGGTTCAGGCGCAAGGCAGCGTCTTCATAACTTTCAAGAAAGAATGTATAGACAGCAGCATAACGCATCGGCAGTTGTGCCGGGTTCAAATCCCAGCCCTGGTAAAAGCCATTGCGAAGAGAATGCGTGGTGTGGTCGAAACAAAGCTTCCATGCTCGGTGAACGACGGATTTGTTTTCATCGAGTTGTTCAGGCGAAAGATTTTCTCCCCTGTGCGGACCCACAGGCATCACGTTGGTGGCGCCATCAGACAAATAAATTCCTGTTCCGCCCAACGCAACCTTTGTCATGTGATGAGCGAAATCACAAACAGGATGATCCATCGCCTGGTACGTTGCCGTGATGTTACAGGAAGCGGTATAATCATACGTACCGAAATGCGCAGCAATGCATCTTCCCTCTCCTGCCATGATCAACGAACGCAACGGATTTTTTCCATCCTTATCCATTATTGCCTGCGTTGCCTCGACCATCATTTCCATTTTCAAGGTTCCTTTTTGAATCCGGTGCTTTTGCTCAATGATTTCAAAAAAACTTACAAGTGCCTGCACCTGTTCAGGGATGGTCACCTTCGGAAGCATGACGATAAAATTATCCGGTATTTTTTTTTCTGTCTGTTCCAAAAGGGTTGTCAGAAAAATATCGAGTGTACGGACTCCGCGTTGTTTTAAATCTTCCGTAAACGGTTTGATGCGAATGCCAATGAATGGTGAAATGGTTTTCTCTTTCATTCCTTTTGTAAGTTCCATGGCGGCATTCACAGCCGTTGAATCTTCTTCTTCATCCGAACGGTTGCCAAATCCGTCTTCAAAATCAATTCTGAAATCTTCAACCGCTTCACGTTCCAGCTTGCTTACAATTTTTTTGTAAACCGTGAACGGCAACCATGCAGGATGTTTTTTTCTGTCGGCTTCGCTTAGTTGTTCAAGGTGAGAAACAAGCTCTTTTGTTTTATTTTCATTGGAAGGAAACTTCTCATGATCATGGAGTTCAAGGATGCGTGCGAGGACAGCAAAATCAGGAGCGTACGTTTTTAAACTTCGAAGAGCAATCTCTCCCATCCGCTTTGTCGTGTCTGCCTTGAAAAGATTCGCGCCTCCATACACTGTATGCACCGGCTGCCGATCGGGTTTATCGCCGGGATATATTTTCTGGAAAGCGAGGTTGGCAACTCTTAGCTTCTCGAATATATTTTCCTTCTCACTATTCTCAACGGACAATTTCATATTTATTAGTTCAATAGTTCATTCGTTAATTGATCCAACTTACACCAATTTAGAATTCAGAATTTCCAATTCCCTGTCAGCTTCCACGATATGTAGAGTATCCATAAGGACTCAGCAATAGCGGAACATGATAGTGTTTTTCATCTTTGATCTCAAAAACGATCTGAACAAGGGGATAAAAACATTTTGTTTTTTGCTTACCAAAATAAGAAGCGGTATCAAAAGTGAGCCGGTAATTTCCCGGTTTTATTATTCTACCTTCTTTTAAAATATCAGAAACTCTTCCGTCCTTATTTGAAATCCCTTTTGCAAAGGCAAGCCATCTTCCTTTTGGTCCGGGTTTTTCAAGCAATACCGAAATTCCTTCCGCGGGTTTTCCCAGCGCTGTGTCAAGGATGTGTGTGGTTACCTGGCTCATGAGAGTAATTTTAGAAGACGAAGATTGGTAATCTTATGCTGTTCCACAGAAGCAATTTTTAATTCAGTAATGCGGTCATTATGTATACGCTCATTTAAAAGTTTCAGCATTTCATCCGCTGATTTCCCGGTTGCACAAACAATAAAGATAAAACCGAATTTGTTTTCGTACAACTTATTTCCTTCAGCAAGCTCTTCCAGTGTTTTTGCCGGGGCTGCATGTACGCCTCGCTGTTCATTCCCTGCCAATGTTTTGGTGGAAGCGAATTTCTTTTCAAGCGCTTTCAAATCACCGATTTTCGGATGATGAGAAAACGCTTCCAGCCAGTCGGTTTCCGTTGTGTGATGCCAGCATGATTCTGCTTTCACAAAAAGATCCTTTTCGCTGCGGAAAGGTTTCGCTGCCATCATCTGCTTGACCCATCTCGATGAACCGCAACACTTCAGGAGTTCTTCCTTCAGGCGTGCATCGGTTAGTTTATTTAATTCTTCAATCGTCATCGTTCAATGTATTGTTCCGAATAATCGCAGGCGGCTTATGCCTCCGTCAGGATAAATATTCAATCGCACATGCGTAAAAGCGCTCGATGAGACAATTTCTTTTTCAAAAAAATGTTCTTGATCTGCTTTTAATTTTTGTTTTGGTAAAATCTCTTTCCATTCAACCTGGTCCGCCAAAATATTTTCCTCTTCCTTCTTTGAAATGATGCAACCATCGATCGAACATGAATCGGGATAATTGCCTTTGAAGTGACACGTGTCGACAACAATTCTTTTAATATTTCCTTCATGTCCCAAACGAATAATGACCCAATCGCGATTACCCGGAGTGCGATTACGCTTGGTTTCCCAACCATCGCCCATGTTCACTCCACGGCCCGGCATGAGCAAATTATCCATGTGCGAAAAAAACATGTCGTTGCACCGTATCGCCTTTGCTCCGTTCAATGCTGAAGCCAGATCAATCATTTCATCCCTTTTGACTTCGTTCCAATCTTTATAAACTTCACCATATACTTTCAACCGCGCCACACCACCGTCAGGATAGATGTTGAGGCGGACATGTGTAAAAACCTCTTGCGAATTAATTTCAAAAAAGTTTTGACTTCCGGGATTCAGAGGAGACTTTGGCAGAACCTTCATCCAAATGATTTTTTCAGGGTTCAACAGCTCGTCATCAGCTTTAAGATTGCATGCATCTGCAGAAGCATAAGGCGGATGATTGCCAAGGAAATGGTTTGTATCAATGTCAAAACCCCTGATCATTCCGGCAGCGCCAAGTTTTACAATGCACCAATCGTGACCGGGAACTCTTTTTCTCCGCGACTCCCATCCATCCATCCACTTGCCGCGGTCCGTGTATTTATCAGGAATAAAAATCCCTCTCCCCTCTCTGACGAGGTTTTCTTTTTCAGCAAAAAAATCGTCGCTACAGGAAAGTGCTTTTGCTCCGAGCTTTTCAGCAGCGAGATTCAACAGTTGAGTAAAGGTTGATTGAGATGTTTTTTCTTCCATTATGAATTTCTCAAAATAATTTTTCCCGGAGGCGAAGATACGAAGGAACCGTTGTCGAATACTTTTTTCCCTGCTACATATGTCTGTTCCACGACACCATATAATTCGACGCCTTCGTAGGGGGTTATCTTATGACGATGATGCAGCATGGATTGTCTCACCTTGAATTTATTTTCAGGATTCCAGATTGTAAGATCAGCATCGAACCCTTTTTGGATTTTTCCTTTTGATCGATCCAGGGCAATAAATTTCGAAACATTGCCGCTCATCAAACGTGACAAATCTTCCAGTGAAAAATTATTCTTTTTCATCAGCGTCCACATCACAGGGAGAGAAAGTTGCAGCGATGAAATGCCTCCCCACGCTTCTTTGAGATTTCCGGAATCAGTTTTTTTTAAAGATGGAGGAGCCGGGGAATGATCCGTCACCACAAAGTCTATCAACCCGTCTTTCAAAGCCTGCCACAGCAAATCGTTATTCGATTCTTCCCGTATCGGCGGAGCGCATTTAAATCGTGTATCACCATCGGGAATATTTTCTGCATTGAAGAAAAGATAGTGCGGACATGTTTCAACCGTTATTGGCAAGCCTCTCCTGCGCGCAGCCAACAAATGTCCAATGGAATTTGAGGATGACAAATGAACGATGTGTACTTTCAATTTGAATGTTTCGCTCAGGTCGATCATCATGTTTATCGCTTCATCTTCCCAATCCTTCGGACGGGAATTCAGGTATGCTTTGTATGAAACAGGATTTTCTTCAAGCGCTTTTTGCCCCTCGTGTTCCCAATCAAGCTCGGCGTGTACCAGCAATGGAATGTTTTCCTTTGACAGAAAAGCTGAAGCTTTTTCCAGGTCAACTGCATCCACATTTGGGAAATCATCAATACCTGAATGGGTGAGAAATGCTTTGAATCCAAGCACACCGGCATGGATAAGGGGTAAAATCTCATTTGTATTCCCGGGAACAATTCCTCCCCAGAAACCACAGTTGACGAAAAGTTTTCCATAGGCGGCCTCCTGCTTTTCGAGAAATGCTTCAGCTGTCGTGGTTACGGGAGTCGAGTTCAACGGCATGTCAACCAACGTCGTTATTCCACCGGCAGCGGCTGACTTCGTTGCTGTTTCAAAACCTTCCCATTCCGTCCTTCCCGGTTCATTGATGTGAACATGCGAATCAATGAGGCCCGGCATTAAAACAGAATCACCGGCATCAAAAATTTCAATGTCTGCAGTTGCCTTCCCTTCAATTATATCGATGATCTTTCCATTGTCAACAAAAACTGTTGCTTCCCTAATTCCTTCAGGAGTTAAAGTCCGGTTGCTGTGTATGGCGAATTCTGTTCTCAATTTTAAATACTAATTACCAATCAATACTAATGTACGAATACTTTCTGCAGCTCATCATCATTCTCATTTTCAAACCAGCTAATTGATCTTCCCTCCTTGTGCAATCCAATTTCCAATGAGCTCGCGCTCTTCCTCCGTTATACCAGTCTTATTCGCCTGCGGCATCGTCTTCGTTTGAACAACACGGATCATAATACGTTCTTTTTGTTTTGCTACCTGGTCAGGAGTGTCGAACATGATTCCGTTCGGAGCCACCTTCTGTGTATCATCCGTTGGGTTTGAAGAATGACACTGGGTACACCTTTTCACTACCACCGGCTGTACTTGTGAAAAAGAAACAGGTGCTGAATTTTTTGTACTGATTTTTGAAGGAGCTGTCACCATCACCAATGCAATCAATGCAACAACAGAAAATGGAATGATCCATTTTGCGTATTTTCCTTTCTCATACAAATTAATAAAGTGCCGCACGGCAACGCTCGTCAGGGTTAGGCCTGCCAGCACTGCCCAGTTGAATGCATTTCCAAACGTTGACGGAAAGTGATTGCTGATCATCACAAAAATAACCGGCAAGGTCATATAATTATTATGCAAAGAACGAAGTCCCGCATACTTTCCAAGTTCGGGATCCGGCGACTTATTTTCCTTTGCCGCTTTCACCATTGCTTTTTGAGAAGGGATAATGGTGAAGAAAACATTGCCGGCCATGATCGTTCCGATCAATGCACCAACATGCATGAATGCCGCTCTTCCGCTTAACACCTTACTGAGGAAAAATGAAATCGCCGTAATGATAATAAAACCAACCAGTGCAAATAATTTTTTCTTCTGAAGCAAGGATGTTTTACAAAGCAAATCATACACGATCCATCCGAAAACAAGGGTGCCGATACCGATGTAAATGGAAGTTTCCGAACTGATATCACGCACTGAAGGATCTACCATGTACGCTTTTGCATTCATGTAATAAACCAGGATGAGCAAGAGAAAACCGGTGAGCCACGTAAAGTATGCTTCATACTTAAACCAGTGAAGAGTTCGTGGCAATTGCGCCGGCGCCGTTTTATATTTTTCCACATAGTAAAATCCGCCACCGTGAATGGCCCAGAGATTTCCGGCGAGTTCATCACGAAGGTTTTCCGTGCGGTTCAAACTGTTTTCCAAAAAAATAAAATAGAATGAAGCTCCTATCCATGAAATGCCAAGCACAACGTGGGCCCAGCGAACCACGAGATTGAGCCATTCCATTACATGCGCTTCCATCCCGTTTCTTAAAACAAACAGGTAACCGAAATAACAAAGCAGGGTTGCGCATCCACCGATAAGAAAAAGATTTCTATAAATAAAAATGTTCTCATGAGATTCATCCTGTTCTGCGGATGAAGAGTTAAGCTTTAAAATTTTAGCACTGTATTGAAGCAAAATTGCTGTTAGCAATAAAGCAATCGAAATTGCATATGCAAAAAGATCAACTCCAACCTTCATGACCTTTTCCCTTCTTTCATTTTCTTCCGGGTATGTTCAATTGAAAGCAGGATCACTTCATGGGTCGCAGGTAATTTAAAATGCGGTTCGTATTTATGATCCCCAACGGCAGAGATGGCATCTTTAATCGCCAGCCATGTACTGAAAGCAAGCATCAGTGGCGGCTCTGCCACAGCTTTACTTTTCCGCACTGCATTCGGGTTGGGAACGTTCTGCAACAATTCAACCCTGAAATCCTCCGGAACATCCCGGACAGATGGAATCTTATAGGTATCCGGTGAATGATTAAGCAGGTTCCCCTGATCATCCCATTTTATTTCTTCCGTCGTGCACCAGCCAACACCTTGTATAAATCCTCCTTCAACCTGCCCGAGATCAATTCCCGGGTTGATTGAATCACCTACATCATGCAAAATATCCGTACGAAGATTCCGGTGATATCCGGTTAACGTATCAACCAGCACTTCGCTTACAGCCATTCCGAATGCATAGTAGTTAAAAGGTTTGCCCCAACCTTTTATTTTGTCCCACCCGATGTTCGGTGTTTTGTAAAAACCGGTTGCACTTAAACTCACCTGGTTCAGGTGACACAAAACCATTGCTTCATCAAAAGCAATTTTGCGATCAGGGTAAAGCGAATCTACAACACGGCTATTTTCAAAAAGAATATGTTCTGCAGATGTGGGTTTCTCCGGTCGCTGTTTTGAAAATTCAATTGCCATCAGTTTTGCAATTCGCAATTTCAGTTTTTCAGTTGCATTTTTTACAGCCATGCCATTCAGGTCAGTTCCCGCAGATGCAGCCGTGGCTGATGTATTCGGAACCTTCGATGTATTCGTTGCATTCACTTTTACACGGTCAAGCGAAACACCAAGTTCAGCCGCTGCAATCTGCTGAATCTTGGTGTGAAGGCCCTGTCCCATTTCAGTTCCTCCGTGATTCACGAGAACGGTTCCGTCTTTATAAATGTTGATGAGGGCCCCGGCCTGGTTTAAGAAAGAAGTGGTGAAAGAGATTCCGAATTTTACAGGAGTCAGCGCCATTCCTTTTTTGAAAAATTCATTCGCTGAATTAAAGGAATTAATTTCGCTTCTTCTCTTTTTGTAATCAGAAGATTTATACAATTGCTCATACAGTGTATGCAAACGATTTAATTCAACCTCCTGTCCGTAATGTGTGATGTTGTTTTTATCCAATCCATAAAAATTTAATTGACGGATTTCCGCCGGATCTTTTTTTACATAGCGTGCGATCCGGTCGATGACCGTTTCCATTCCGGCCATTCCCTGGGGTCCTCCGAATCCCCGGAAAGCCGTATTGGAAGGGAGATTGGTGCGGTACGCCTTTCCGGTTACATGCATGTGAGGAACATAGTACGAACTGTCAGCATGCAACATGGCCCGTTCCAGGATTGCCATGCTCAGGTCCGTCGTGCATCCCGCGTCAGCATTCAACTCAAATTTTACTGCGAGTAATTTTCCATTCTCATCAAAACCTGCTTCGTAATAAATTAAAAAGCGATGACGCTTGCCCGTTATTTTCTGATCGTCATCCCTGAACAAACGGATTTTTACAGGTCGACCTGTAGCATAGCAAAGCAATGCGGTCCAAGCCGCCGTGTGATTCGCCTGGGTTTCTTTTCCGCCAAAAGCTCCACCCATCCTGCGGGTTTCCACCACCACTTCATTTTTAGAAATACCTAAAACTTCGGCAACAATTGTTTGTGTTTCTGAAGGATGTTGCGTGGAGGAAAATACATTGATCTCCTTGTCCTCCCCGGGAATGCAAAGACAGGATTGCGTTTCAAGATACCAATGTTCCTGGGCACCTGTTTCCAGTTCACCTTTTAAAGTATGCGGAGCGTTCTTCAGTGCAACTTCTGCATCACCACGTTGCATAATTCGCGGAGGAGCCAGCAATGAATCTTTTTGAATCGCGGTCTGAATATCTAAAACAGGTTCAAGAATTTCGTATTCGATGCGGAGTAGTTTCTCAGCTTGGATGGCGACCTCTTCATTCTCAGCTGCAATCAGTACAATTGCCTGGCCCACACAATATACTTCTTCCACAGCGAGGCAAGGTTCATCATGAACGACGGGTCCCATTTCATTATGCCCCGGAATATCTTTCCAGCATAAAACAGCATGAACTCCTTCCAGCAATTTTGCTTTTGAAAGATCCAATGATTTTATTTTTGCATGCGCAAACCTGCTGTAAACAACACGGCCAACGAGCAGCTGCGAATTCACCAATACATCGTCAATGTATATCGATTGACCGCTTACATGTTTGCTGGCGCTATCGTGAGGAATGTTATACACCTGTATTACTCTTGTTTACTGTTTCACTCCAGAATTTGAGAAGTAGATTTTTTGCAGCAACTTTTCTGAACTCAGCACCCGATCTTGCATCAGAGATTGGTGTGAATTCATTGTATATAATTTCAGAAGCTCTTTCAACGACTTCCCTGGTCCACATCTTTCCTTTCAGGAATTCTTCCGCAGCAACCGCTCGTTTTGTGACGGCCGCCATTCCTCCATAAGCAAGAGTGATTTCTTCCACCCGTCCATCTTTCAGCTTCAGCATAAATCCTCCGTTTACTGTGGATATATCGAGGTCTTTCCGTTTTGAAACTTTATAGGATTTTATCATCGAATCTTTTGATGGAACAGGAATGCCAACAGAAATTATTATTTCATCAGCAGTTCTCTTTGTCTGGCGATAACCGGTTATAAATTCATTGATGCTAAAAGTTCTTTTCTCTTTTACATTTTGCAAGCGGACCGTTGCATTGTGAGCCATAAGAACGGGAATCGCATCACCGATTGGGGAAGCCGATCCGATATTTCCTCCCAGGGTTGCGAGCGAACGAATCTGGCGTGATCCGAAAACAGTGAGCATATCAGAAAGCACGGGTAAATCTTTCGCAACCCTTGTCCTGATTTCTTCGAGGTTTAATCCGGCCCCAATGATAAATTCATCTGAATTTTTCTCAAGAACTTTTAATTCCTGAACAGAAGAAAGATCAATGATCAAAGGAAGAAGCTCATGTTTCTTCGTAACCCTCAATGCGACATCCGTGGACCCGTTGATCAGAAGGGAATCCGGGTTTTCAGATTTCAATCTCAACGCTTCATTCAGTGTAGCCGGTTGAAAATAAGATTGCCTTTCGGTTTGAATATGCAGGTGACCGGTTTGTTTTTGAATTTCAGAAAGCATTCGTCCGACAGATTTTTCTTTTTCTGAAAAATGGTCCACGCCATTGTGTACACAAGCCCGGGAAGCTGCTTCAACAATGGGTTTGTAGCCCGTACAGCGGCAGAGATTTCCGGTTAATGCATCCTCAATACTTATTCTGGAAGGGTTGTTTTCATTTTTATACAGCGCAAACAACGACATGATAAAACCGGGAGTGCAGTATCCGCACTGGCTGCCATTTTTCTCAACCATTGACTTTTGCACAGGATGGAGAACGTCTTCCCTGTTTTCCTTAGCGGATACATTCTCAACAGTAACCAGTTGTTTTCCATGAAGCATGGGAAGGAAAACCAGGCATGAATCGATTGCCGTATATTTTATTTTGTTTTCGCCACAAAGTTCACCAATCACAACCGTACATGCGCCGCAATCACCTTCTGCGCAACCTTCCTTGGTTCCTTTATGTGTTGGTGAATTCCTCAGGTAATTTAATAGCGTAGTCGTAGCATCCAGGTTTGAATTCCCGAAGTCAATTGTATGGATCTCATCATCCTGAACAAAAGAAATAACCGGCTGATGCTTCATGGCTCTGCGTTAAAGTTAGTGATGATCGCAGAAGCCAAAAGTAATATTAAAAGTAATTTTATGAATACCTGTTTCGGAATTCACACATCGGCAAAAAACAGGACACGTCCGTTAATTAAAGTTGCTCGATTCCCGGTAAACAATTTCAGAAATGCGGCTCAGCACAGCGGAGAGTTGTTTCAGATCGCGACCGGTAGTCATTACGCCAAGCAGATATGGTTTGTGATCCACATAAAAAATTCCGACCTCATGCAATTCCTGGATACTTCCATGAGATGCAATCCGTTCACCAAATTTATGAGCAACCGGAAAATCGGCAGTGATATTTTTAACAAGTCCATCCTTATAGGTACTCTTTGTCAGCAGTTCCAATGCATATTCAGAATATTCTTCTTTAAGATATGTGCTCGTATATAATACCCTGAAAAATTTACAATAATCCATTACCGACATATGATAATCGTTTGGGTTTAATGATTTAGACGGAGAGGTAATTCCAAGATCAGAAAAGAGTTTATCATACGTCGGAGAATCGGTTTCTTTGGAAATCAATATCAATGCATCATTATCAGAATAAACGATCATGTCGTACAGAAGATCTTTTATCGAGTAATTCTTTTTTTCCTCCAAAGTAAAATTCTTAATATTCTGGTTGAAATTTTTCTCGAAATGCTTATCAAAATAAACTTGCTTTCCAAGTAAAGCGGGATCATTTTCAGCCTGCTTAAGAATGGCGATTAAATAGGTAACCTTCAAAAGACTGGCGGGATAATAAACGTTTCCTCCGTTGATTTCAAACCATGAACCGTCATTCAGGTTTCTGAAATAGACAGAAACATCGTTTGCCGTGTTTGAAAATTTATTCTCCGAAATCGTTTGATTGATTCGCTCTTTGATGGAAGCAAGTTTTGGATTTTCATTCCTCATGTCAGCCAGTAGAATACGGTGAGTCAACTTGTAATCTTTGCTGCGTAAAAAATCGATTTCAGGTGCGCATTCATTGGCCCTGGCCGCGAAAGCAATCTTTTTACCGGTCTCGGGATGTGGAAACATTGCATATACTACAAAGCCTGAAATAAGCACTAAAATTATTGTGACATAAAGAGGAGTATCCTTTTTAAATAAATTTTTATTCTTTACCCGTGGAGCTGCACTCATATTTAGTTTTTTGTTGATGGGTCCATTCATGGTTTCATGCCGAAGGTCCGTATATGCCTAAAGACGCACATAAACTGAAAAAGGTTGACTGAAATTTTATTTTTATTCGCTTTCCCCGATTCAAGGCTCATTTTGAAGCACTTGTAAAAATACGTGCTAAAATTAAGAATGCATTTTAGGAGGAATGATGAATTAGGCTAAAGCTTCACATCCGACTTGCGGTGCTTCCACCGGCGATGAGTCCAAAGCCAGTATTGTGGCTCTGTCCGGATAAGTTGCTCATTGATACGCGAACATGCTTCGGTAATTTCAAAAGGCTGACTTTCTGATGGTCGATCGCTCACCAGTTTGTATTCAATCCTGTAATGCCCGCGTTTTACTTTTGTGATCATGCCATACAAAACAGGATAATTATATTTCACTGCATATTTTTCAACGCCAAGAAAAAGACATGTGTCCTGGTTCAGGAATTTCATCCAGTGTCCTTTCTTCGGATCAGACGGACTTTGATCATTGATGAATCCATACGTGCAGAGTTCCTTTACATGTTCTTCAAAAAAAGCAGCAACTTCTTTTGTTGACATCAGCTTCATTCCGAAGCGCGCTCTTGTCTGCCGCAGTTTCTGGTCAAAAAATTTATTGGTCAGCTTCTGGTAGATCCCGGTTCCTGTGTGCGAACTGTGAAAAGGAAGAGTAACGGCCGGCCACTCCCAGTTTGCATAGTGGCCGGTTGCAAGTACAAGACTTTTTCCCTGGTTGTAATACCCTTCAAGCAAACCGGGATTGACCAGCTCAACCCTTTTTAAAATTGATTGTTCACTCGCCGTAAAAATCTTCAGGCTTTCAAAAATTAAATCGCAAAAGTGATGGTAAAATTTCCTCGCGATTATTTTCAACTCTGCTTCAGACTTGTCGGGAAAAGAATTCCGGAGATTCTGCAGAACAATTTTCTTGCGATAAGGAAACACGTAGTAAAGCAGGATGAATGTAAAATCCGAAACACCATATAACAAAGGAAAAGGCAGCAGGGATATAGGAATGATAATCACATAAAAAAGAAGAGCACTGAAAAAATTCATGGCGGAAAGTGTATGTATGTGCGGTCAAAAGTAAATCACGGGAGCAAGTTCTACAAACATGGACTAATTCACCATCAGCTTTCGAACGGAATAATTGCTGTTACCTCAACCTCAATCAATAGGTCCGGGTGTATCAGTGATTTTATTTCTACCATCGTGGAAACCGGTTTTATGTTTTTGAAAACTTCTCCGTGTGCTCTTCCCACCTCTTCCCATTTGGAAATATCGGTTACAAACATGCGTGTTCTCACCACATGAATCAAACTTCCTCCTGCTTCCTGCAATGCGTTTTCAATTTTTCTGAAAATAAATTTTGCCTGGGCATATACATCTCCTTCCCCGATAATTTTTTCTCCGTCAACCGCTGTTGTTCCGGACACTTCAATAATATTTCCGACCCGTACGGCTCTTGAATAACCGACCATTTCCTCCCATTTCGTCCCGGATGATACCAAAATTCGTTTCGTGTCCATACTTATTTTATTTAGCGCCTGAAAGTTCCTGTCAGAATTTTCCTGAACATATTCAATGTATTCAACGATGTTTCCCTGATTACGCGCTCCCTGTTATCACCCAACTGCAACTTTTTAGTCACAACTTCTTCCGGCGTTGCAATGGCGACCCATACGGTTCCAACCGGTTTTTCCGTGGTTCCCCCTCCCGGACCCGCAATGCCCGAGCAGGCAATTGAATAATCCGTTTGAAATTTTTTTTTGATGTGTTGAGCCATCAGGATTACCGCTTCTTCACTCACTGAGCCTTTTGTTTCAAATATTTCTCTTTCAATGTCCAGGAATTTTTCCTTGATCACATTTGAATACGCAACGATGGATCCGATAAAATATTCAGAACTTCCCGGAACCGTTGTAATACGATGCGAAATGTAACCGCCGGTACAGCTTTCTGCTATTGAAAGTGTTTGTTTTTTCTCTTTCAATATTTTCCCGACAAGCACCTCCAACGAATCATCATCATATCCGTAAATGAATTCCCCGGCAATTGATTTCAGTTTCTTTATTTCCTCATTCACCTGGTTGTTTAATTCCGTTTCATTTTCCCCGAAAGCAGTCAACCGTAAACGAAGAATTCCTGACGAAGGAAGGTAAGCAAGCCGGATGTTTGGCGGCAACTTATTTTCCCATTCTTCAACAAGGTCGGATAAAAAAGATTCTCCGATTCCCTGAGTGAGAACGTTCCTGTGCAAAATGAACGGAGTCTTAAATTTTTCCTTCAACAGCCCCAACACATCTTTTTCCATCATGGTTTTCATCTCGTAAGGAACTCCCGGCATCGAAACAAAAACCTTCCCGTCCTTTTCAAACCACATGCCCGGTGCCGTGCCTGTTGAATTATGAATAACCGTGCATTTTTCAGGAACCTCGGCCTGCATCCGGTTGGTTTCCGTTACTTCTCTTCCCCTGGACCTGAATATCTTTTCGATATCCATAAAAACCCGGTCATCGAAGCGAAGATTGGATTTAAAGTATTTGCAAAGCGTATATTTTGTAATGTCATCTTTCGTGGGACCCAAACCGCCGGTTATTAAGATGACGTCGGCCCGCTGCCTTGCTTCATCCAGGGCGGCGATGATGTGCTTTTCATCATCGGATACAGCGGTCTTTTGGTGAACTTTAATCCCGATCCCATTCAGCTCCTGGCCCATCCAGGCGCTGTTCGTGTCCACTACCTGGCCGATCAGCAATTCGTCACCAATGGTTATTATTTCCGCAAGAGTCATTATCAATATTAATTTTGATGCGAAGATACAGTTATGAATTTTCGTAACACATAAAATATTTTCTTTCATCATCCGTCAACTTTTACATGACGGGTGCAATGACCATAACGCGGATGACCGAAGAACAAAATGATTCCATCAAGGGTGTTGTTGAAGAGCATGGCAATCGCCTCTTTAGCTTCATCCGGAACAGGGTTGCCGACCTTGAAGATGCGCAGGACATTCTGCAGGATGTCTATTATGAATTCACTCAAACTTCAAGGCTTCCTGAACCAATAGAGCAGGCATCAGCATGGCTCTTTCGCGTAGCGAGAAATAAAATCATTGACAAGTACAGGAAAAAGAAAACGGATCGCCTCGACGACCTGAAAGTTAATGGTCGTTCCGGTGAGGAGGAAAATTACTTCCTCGCTGATTTGATCGCTGCAAATGATGAAACTCCCGACAGCCGTTTCGATAATTCCATGCTCATGCTTGCGATCGAGGAAGCATTGGACGAACTGCCCAAAGAACAACGCGATGTATTTGTACAGCATGAGCTGGAGGATAAAAGTTTCAGGGAAATTTCTGAGGCAACAGGGGTTTCTCTCAATACATTATTATCGCGGAAACGGTATGCCATTGTACACCTGCGTAAACGACTAAGTGATTTATACACCGAACTATTTAATTAAAAATAAAATGAAAAAATTCTGGATAATAAGAGTAATCTTCTTTGCTGCCGTGGCAATTGTTGGTTTCGGTTTCGCCGTGATGCTGCTGTGGAATGCATTGATACCGGATTTATTCCACGGACCCGTAATTGGTTTTGGCCAGGCCATCGGGTTGCTGGTGTTAAGCAAAATTCTGTTCAAAGGAATGGGAGGTTGTGGAAGAAACCATTGGAGACATCATTCATGGCGTGAGCGGATGCAACAAAAAATGGATGCAATGAATCCTGAAGAAAGAGAAAAGTTCAGGGAGCAATGGAAGAAGCGTTGCGGAAGATTTGGAAACTGGCATGAGCCGGACAGCAATCAACCTTCAGCAACATAAGCTTCATCGAATAACAAATTCAAAAAGATGCCGGTATACGCCAGCATCTTTTTTATTGCCACTCCGTTTTTTTTAAACCAGGTCTCAAAATTGAATCATGTATCTTTGGCAACATCTTTGTTTAACCCGGAAAAAAAAATTAAAAAAATGAAAACATCTCTCAGACTTCTTCCAGTTGCTTTACTTATTCCATTGGTTTCCTGTAGCCAGATTGATTTCAAAAAAATAGGAAAAACGATTGATCAGCAGGTAAACACAAAAAAACCATTGTCAAATGATGAAATCATTGCAGGTTTAAAAGAAGCCTTGAATGTAGGGAGCAACAATGCTTCTTCTTCCGCTTCGAAGGTCGATGGTTATTTCAAACATCCTGTTATTAAAATTCCGTTTCCTCCCGAAGCAAAACAGATGGAAAGCAAGCTCCGTTCAATCGGGATGAGTAAACAAGTGGATGAATTCGTAATGACATTAAACCGAGCAGCAGAGGAAGCAGCAAAAAAAGCGGCGCCCGTCTTTGTTGACGCCGTGAAACAAATGACGATTACCGACGGATTACAAATTCTCAAAGGAAGTGATACAGCGGCTACCTCTTATCTGAAAAAGACGACATCTCCACGGCTCCATAATGATTTCAAACCGGTCATTAAATCAGCTACTCAAAAAGTGGATGTCACGAGGTACTGGAATCCTTTGATCACAGCTTACAACAGGATTCCTTTTGTAACGCACATGAATCCTGATCTTGATGAATACATCACACAACAGGCTTTGTCAGGATTATTTTATCTCGTTTCCCAGGAAGAAACCAAAATCAGGAAAGATCCTGCAGCACGTGTGACGGAAATCCTGAAAAAGGTTTTTGGAAATTAATAATATTCCCGTTTTTTTATTTCTGTTAATTCGAATTCTGTTACAAATAAAAAAAGCTGCCTTCTAAATAAGAGGCAGCTTTTTTTATTTTAGAATGAACTACAATCAGTTTACAATGATCCGAAGTGTTTGCTTCTCGATTCCTTCTCCTTCAATGCTCAACAGGTAAATTCCTTTTGCCACATTGAATAAATTCAATTCCTGGAGATTCTCACCTTCCTGTGCCCTGTTATCAATACGGATGATTTCCTTGCCGATCATATCAACCACTTTCAATGTATAATAGCTTTCCTTCTCAGCGTTGAATTTCACATTGAGTCTTCCGTCAGTAGGATTCGGATAAGCATTCAAATCCGTTACAATTGAAGGTGAATCGGAGCTCAGACGGCAACCGTGATTAATTGTTATGGTGATTGAAGAAGTAGCGGCAGCGTATCCACATGCATTGTGTGCATAAACTGTAAGTATAATCGTATGACAGTTGGTATTAGAGAAATTCAATCTCACTGCACTTCCTGTAGGATTCGATGACATGATTGGAATATTTGCAGCATCCCCTGTAATAACCCAGACATAATTGGTAGCGCCAAGCACAGCACCGATTGAATATTCAACCGATGTCGAACTCTTACAAACGGCTGTTGGCCCTGTAATGGCACCTGGTATTGCAGGTCTGGAAGTTACATTCTGACATCGTATCACTCCGGCACCGCAGGCATTGTTAGCCGTCACACAGATATTTCCTGAAGTGGTAAACGCAGGTGTGAAATCAACGGTGATGGATGTTCCGTTATTATCAAACGTTTTCGTCACTCCCGGCGGAACAGTCCATGTATAGGAAGATGCTCCATTTACCGGGGTGATTGAATACGTAACTCCTGTCATACCACAAACTCCGGTATTCGGACCGACGATTCCTGTTGGTTGAAGTGGTGTGGACCGCACACCTACAATTCTTGCCGGACCCGTGCTACAATACGTGCTGCCATAGATTGAAATATTTCCCGATAAGAATCCAACCGGGAAGGTGATGTTAACACACAAGCTGGATGTCACAAGCGGGTTACCCGAATTTACTCCGTCTGAAACAACAGCGCCCGGAGGAGCCGTCCATGTTAATGTAGTTGCACCGGCATAAGGTGATATACAGAAAGCATAAGTTCCTCCGCCACACAATCCTACTGTTGGGAATATAGCAAGATTAGGTTGTGATGCCAGGATTCCATAGATCGGTATTAACGTTGTTTGGCTGTTACCGTCTGCATTCGAAGCGTAAACGCTGATTGTACCTTGCTGGAATGCACCTGCCACACTCACATTGACAGAATTGGTTCCCTGACCGGATACAATTGATAACCCAACCCCATTCACCACCCAGGTATAATTGGTAGCCGTTGGTACAAGCGGAACAGAATACGTCACGGTAGTTGGGCCACAAACATTTGAAGGTCCTGTGATAGGTGCAGGAGCTGAAGGTGGCTGAAGGATACGTGAAATAAATGAGCAAGAGAACGGACTTTGGAAGCAGCTATTCACCGCCCTCACGCAAATATTACCACCGTTGAAGTTCATTCCAAAATCAACTGTAATTGAATTTGTAAATGAAAGCCCTGTTGCACCTGTTGGAAGAGACCAGACATACGCTGTCGCATTCGGAACGGAACAAACCGTGTAAACAACTCCCATTTGTCCCCTGTAGACGCTATATGGTCCGTTAACTAAACATGGAGTGACCGGAGCAGGAATGATGGTGAGATTTGTGGTAATCGTACTGTCGCAACCAACGGAATTTGAAATGTGCGTAATGTAGATTCCCGCAGTGTTCTGCGGTGTTCCACCCGGCGGAGTATAACTCTGCCCTGAACAGATGGAAACATTTTGAGTGCTGCTGCTTGGTTGGTTAATTGTCAAATGGAGTGTATCCGCCGAAGAACAGCCAACACCGTTTACATAAGTAAATACATAATTACCACTTGTTGTTCGCGGTATTCCATGCCATGTATAAGATACACAAGCACTTTGAGTTTCTACATTATGCGTGCTGTATTTGATGGTCAGGTGTAAGGTGTCAGTTGATGCACAACCTACTCCATTGGTGTAGTTATACAAATACGTTCCGCTAACCGTATACGTCGATCCTGTTCCTGCTGTCCATGTGTAAGAATCACACTGAGCCGGTGGTGTCGATGAATTGTGCGTGCTGTATTTGATGGTCAGGTGCAATGTATCAGTCGATGCACAACCTACGCCATTGGTGTAGTTATACAAATACGTTCCGCTGACTGTATACGTCGATCCCGTTCCTGCTGTCCATGTGTAAGAATCACACTGAGCCGGTGGAGTCGATGAATTATGCGTACTGTATTTGATGGTCAGGT
>JADMIO011189608.1_pt1 | contig 56932 bp, 48 predicted proteins | sample 8958161 | NCBI WGS metagenome assembly JADMIO01 (sample SAMN16585339, study PRJNA669376) | soil metagenome | isolation source: Crop rotation soil | place: USA: Cullars Rotation, Alabama | collected 2011 | reverse complement strand
CGACAACTTGTCCACGTGGAATTCTAAGCTTAGGATCCCAATGTGCTGGAAAGGCTTATGGCTCATCAATGCGTACACATGCTCGATTACCAAGGAACCAGGGTCACGCATTGCATCACGGAGTAGGGCGATACCCCGCAGAGCATTCTGTACCTCGTCAGCAACTGTGAACGTGGGCGTCGGCTCTTTAGCAAGAACACTGGCAGACAGCAACACTACAGCGACCAAATATCGCATCAGTTCTCCAAAAGGGGAAGCGGGGCGACAATCTATCACAGATCAGGCGATCTTGCGGCGGTCACGCTTCGATTCGACTGAGACGACTTTGGGATGAGAATGAAAACTAAGGCAACATGTGCAGATGAGAAAAACGAGCTGCAAGTTTCCTGAGGAGTCTGTGCTCATCTTTATCTTTCTTCGATTGTTTCGATTTGCGGAAATACTGACGGTTTTCTTGCGCGATCTGATCAAGCTCCTGGCGAAGCTCTTCGACTCGGGTTTTGATATCAGCGTAGTTCACTGTGGCGCGAAAAAAGGACGAGGTATTTACACCTCGTCCATAGAGAGAAGGTTTTAAGCTTTGTTTTGGTTGTCCCCGGTCGATGTCCCCCCGGAATCACCGAGTCCAAATCCAAGGGCTTACGGTACAATAACAAACCTGGTGTTTCAAGCAAAAGCCAGACCCAGAGCGGCGTTCGGCGATCTAAGCGCATCTTAGATTGTTCGGGTAAATCCATTGAGAAAGGAACATCCCCCAAATGAGTGGTTTATCTCGGCTATTGATAGATGACCAGGGTCAAGACATCGCTGAATACGCGGTCATGCTGACCGTGATCCTCGTGCTTGTGGTCGGAACCATTCGCCTCGTCGGTTCGAACGCGAACAATGTGTTCTCATCCGTCGCAAGTTCGGTGCAGTAACGACTCCAGCCCGCTTCCGTCGTCATTCGGGAGTTTGAAAGTTTGAAGCGGGCAACTCGTTTTCCGAGATATCGCGTTAGCTAGGCCGGCGGGAAGCCAACCAAGGCTGAATAGTTGGATAAGGATCGCAATGGCAACGTTGGACGAATTGCGGACAAACAAGCAAATCGCGACTTTTACGTTCGCGGCTTTCGCTTGGCATAAGGCGCAAGTCTTTTATTGAATTCTTCCTCAAAGGTCACAAGAGCAAAATCATCGACCGGACCTGCCATATTCTCTGCCCAGAATTGAAGAACGTACCTCGAGGCTGCTCCGATTGCAGTTCAATTAGGGAAGTTTACGCGTTGCATCAACTGCTGAAAGCGCGGGTCGGAATGGAGAGGATCAAATAAAGGATCGACCCTTGTGCCCCATGGACCATCATCGTCGTGCTGCTGATATTCTTTGTCGAGCCACGCGAGGGCAGCATCCCGGTGTTGAAGTCCGACTTCGACGAGTGCTAAGTCGGCGGATAGATCGCCTGAGGGTGCCCTCTTTTCCAAAGCTTTTAACTCAGAAAGGATTCTCAATGCTTTTTGTTTATTGCCCAGACGCGCGTACGCGTAGCCGATAGGCGCCCGTTCGCTGATTCCACCGTACCGCTCGCTAGCTTCAAACTCATTAATCGCTTCCTTATACATTCCTCTTCGTAGGTCGATGGTCCCTAGCGTCTCGTGCGCTTTCGGATACCTTGGATCAATTGCAAATATCTGGTTGATCTGCTCCACAGCTCGCTCACTCTCGCCTGCCATAGAAAGCTCCTCTGCCAGAGAGGCCCTAAAAATAAGTGCAAGCGGATCGAGCAGCACTGCTTGCTTCTCCTGTTCTATCGCGTCCTGAAAATCCCCCGAACCCTGGAAGACTGCGCTAGAAATGTGGTGCGCGGGAGCATAGTTTGGATCAAATTGTATTGCCGTTTTAAGTGCTTCAGCTGCCGCAATATAGTCCCACACCTTAAAAAACTCTACCCAGCCAAGTGCCGTGTAAGCTTCGCCGGAGGTTGGATCTAGTTCTACCGCTTTTTGGGCAGCCGCTAAAGATTCTTGTCTGCCGGCGCACTCAGCTAAACCGGCGTAGGGCGCAGCGTATTGCGGATCTATCTTGATCGCCACGCGAAAATACTCTTGACTTTTCGACCATCCTTCAGGAGTTCGCTTATACCAATAATATCGACCAATCAAATACGCTCCGTGAGCTTCTGGTGGTGGTATGTGCGCATGTGACAAGCGTCTAGGCTTAGCAACCGCCATTGAGATTCCAACCTGCCCTGCAATAGTCGTTGCCACTTCGTCTTCAACTTGAAGGAGGTCGTGAACGTCCCGGTCGTAGTCTTGGGCCCAAACGTGAGCTTGGTCTGAGACCTGAACAAGCTGTGCGGTAACACGGATCCTGCTCCCGTCACGGCGCACGCTGCCTTCCAAAACGTAATTCACACCGAGGTCTTTCCCGATCTGACCAATGGTCTTAGTTGAGTGCTTGTATGCCATGGCGGACGTCCGTCCGATCACCCCTAACCGTTGCGGGTTAAAATTTCCAAGCTGCGTGCTTAACTCCTCAGTTATACCGTCGCTTAAATATTCCTGGTCAGGATCGTCACTCATATTCTCGAACGGCAGCACTACCAACATCAATTTCCCAGTGTGTACTGCGACCGGTTGCAGGCTCATCCAGGGCAATCTTGCAGCCACAATCGCCGCGATAGTTACGCAGGTCACGACAGCAATGCCATGCCATGTGTTCCATCTTTGCAACCTAGACGGCGATAAACGAGCAGATGACGCATGCTGCGCGCCGTCCTCGGGTTTGGAATCGCAGGTCTCTAGCAGATCGATCGCGGAGGCGGCTTGGACTTTCCCGTCGAGTTGTTCGGAAGCGGATGATCGAGCTGTGGCTGAAAACCGCTCAATCTCAGCAATAAAGCGATAGCCCTCCCCTGCGACGGTTTCAACGTACCTGGGTTTCTCGGGCGAATCGTTAAGCGTTGCTCGCAATTTGGCCGCAGCTACGTTGAGGCCCTTCTCAAAATCAACAAAGAGATCTTCAGCCCACAGCTGCCTGCGCAGATCACCCCGCGTAACCACCTCTCCAGCGCTCTCCACCAGCGCGGTGAGTAATTGCAGAGGCTTCCGCTCCAACTTCACACGCAGGCCAAATTTGCTCAGCTCATTGCGGGCTGTGTCAAGCTTGTAAGGCCCGAAACAGTAGACGAGCGGTGGGCGAGCTCCCAGTTTAGTGCCACTCATTCGCGGCAAAGCATACACCCGATTGCACCGGCAATCTAGTGCTCCAGATTCCTAGGCTACTGTCAACCTCTTCTGAATCATGTATTTAGACCTTAACCCGAAACTTAACCCAACCTTGGCTTGACTGCTGGAGCACAACGGTGAGATTGTCCACGGCCGTCACGCTTCCATGCGGTGATGATTCCAAGTATCTCCTTACCAGGAGCAGGAACTCATGAAATGGGCCCCTTCGCTCTGCGCTGTATTTCTGCTACTTGGCCTGCTGGCGGGGTGTGGCGGTGGCTCCAGCACAAGCGCCAGCAATAATGGGAACAGCGGTGGTGGCTCGCCGCTTCCTCCTGGTACAGAATTACTATACGTTGGTGACAATGTCGGTGTGATTCACGGATTTGGTATTGATCCGAGTTCGGGTAAACTGACGCCAATACAATCAACCAATGTCACCAACCCACAGGCGGCTGCTGACGTTGCACTAGCGGCCGATGCAGGGAGCATGGTCCTTTATGCCACGAGTGCAGGTCTCGGTGGACCGAATGTGGCATCGTTCGCTGTGGACCAGAAGACCGGCGATCTAACTCCCGCCGGCCCTGGCCAGACGCTACCAACTACTCCCGGCAATCTGGTTGCTGCAGGGAACACCCTATATGTTATCCCTGCTGGGAGTGCCCACTCGGCCGATCTATTTGTATTCCATATCGATGTAAACGGCGTCATTTCCCTACTTCCGAACCAGCCCATTGCACTTTCGGCCGTGCCACACGACTTGACAGTCGATCCTTCTATATCCTGGCTGTTTGTGACCTTTGATGGCACCTCAGGAGGAGAAGTAGCTAGCTTTTCGATCAAGGGCGGCTCGTTAGGAGCCCTGGCAGGCACCTTTAGTACAGGTGGAAGCAGTCCGCAAGGCGTAAGAGTTACGCCAGACGGAAAGTTCGTGGTGGTAGCAAATGGCGGGACGAGCAATATCTCGGTATTTGCCTTGGATTCGAGTACGGGCAAGCTGATTGAGGTGTCGGGTTCTCCGTTCGCCTGCGCCGCGGGAGCGAGTGCGGTGGCAATTGATCCAGGTGGAAAGTTCGTGTTTGTTACCGTTGGACTCAATGACGACGGTAACACTCTATTTGGCTATACGATCGACTCTGCAGGCGGTTTGACACCAGTACCTGGAACACCGACAGCGTTGGGTGCGGGCGCTCAAGGGGTTGGTGTTGCGGCAGACCCTTCAGCTAAGTTTGTCTATACAACTATCGTTGGTAAACAAGTCGCGGGATTCATGGTTGACGCTAATAGCGGAGAGCTTACCGCAGTTCCTGGTTCTCCGTATGCTGTCGGCCAAGTGACACGCGGTGTCGTTATCATGCCACATGCCGTACAGTAAGCGTTGAAGCGCAATATTTGCTATCCAGGACTGCTTGAACTGGCTAACTCAGGGGAGGACATTATGAAATGGACATTTAGGCATCTCGTTCCTGTCGTAATTCTTATCGCCGCTACAGGTCTACCAAGTTGGGCCAGCAAACCTATCACATCTACTTGCCCAGCCACCGTAAACGTTACTGTAACGGTTCATGACGACGATATAACAGGCACTCAGTTTCTTGTGAGAAGTGATGATCATAGCGGTCAAAACCAAGCTCAATACAGTGTGTCCGACCCGAACACCACAACCAATATTTCCTGTGGTCAGTTTCGCTTTAACCTCTATAGCCAAAGCGTCCGTACTCTCTACATTGACTCCAGTGCTGCCATCAACAGTTCGCAACCGCCGGGTCCGCCGCCCGGCTATGTTTGGCAGAATGTTGAGCTTGCAAGTGGATGTTACGACCAGAATGGAAATCAGGTTTACCTTCAGAACATCCTCACATCGAGTAACAATTGCGGGATCATCCTCGACTTTAACCCGAACGGCACCAAATACAAGCTGCACATGGGGCCGGGCTGCTCGGGTTGCTCTGGCGTACCGGCGCCGACCACGATTGGACTGCTGACGGTCACGTGCAATTTGGTCCAGAACAGTCAATGTACAAGCTGGACTTTTGCTCCCAATGTAACTCCCAGTAGCGCGAATCCCCCAACTGTTGCCAATCTTTATTACTACGGGAGGGGCGGCAAGCTCATTTTTATTGGACAGTACTATATGACGTTCCGCATTGATGTGAGTCACTGATGCGCGGACGACACATGCCGCGTTCCTGAGGACGATCTATTCGATGGGGCGAGATACGAAGGGTGAGAGTTCAGCGGTTCAGCACGTACTGCGAGGTCACATGAAACGCCTCACACTGTTTTTTCTGACTTTAATGGTTCTTATTGCTTCGGCTCATGCCCAGTTCAAATTCAAGTCCTTCGAATATCCGGGGGCTTTCTTAACCACGGCTCGCGGAATCAATGATTATGGAGCAATTGTCGGGGCTTATGAGCTCCCATTCCAACCACGTCACGCTTTGCTGATCAAAAGCCGCCAAAACATTCCGATCTGCCGAATAGTATTCTGGGCTTCAATTACAGCGAAGCAACCAACGTTAACAACCAGGACGACATAACTGGCCAGTAGTCGCAGGCTACTGGGATCTTCTCGACGCAAATTTTAACACGCTCCCGATCTACGGTTTCACCTGGAAAGATGGCGTATTCATAGACACACAGATCAACTTCCCCGGTGCGGCAGGCAGCGGGCTTTTTGGAGTGAACGCACGGGGAGATTTGTCCGGAGTCTGGCTTCCAGACGTTAACGGGGCTATCGAGCACGGCTTCGTGTGCCCGAAATCGGCGCCGTGCTTAAGTTACGATGCGCCGATTCAAGGGACGGTACGCTTTTACCGGGGATTACCGGGGTTTTGTCTTCTCTAGGGGCTCTGCCAGGAACTCCATGGGTTGATCCATTCGTCCCGAAATACTTACCAACAATCTGACCGGCTGAGTTGATGCCAAATGCTCCGGTTCCCGTTGACCCCGGTAAATCGTTCGAGAGTTCCTGCAGAGCACGTCGCTTGATGCAATGCAAAAGGGCAACGGGCTTGCGTGGGCATACGAGCCTGCCGGACGCGAGGCTGCGGAATTTATTCGACGAGTGAGGGAGGGCAGGATTTGAGTCGAAATGGGACGCCTGAGTGGGCATACAGGTTTTACTGTATACGGGGTTTTGACAAATTCCCGCTACGATAATATCGCATTCGCTTGTTTAGTCCTCTTTGAGCATTGACACATACAGGATGCAATATGCGGCTGTTGATAGTTGACGACCACGAGATAGTCCGCCGTGGCGTCCGCTCTCTTTTGTCGAAGCAGGCAGACTGGCAGGTGTGTGGGGAAGCCATCGATGGTCAAGACGCGATCGAGAAAGCTCGTGAGTTGAAACCAGAAGTGATTATCATGGATGTGAGCATGCCCCGACTAAATGGTCTGGAGGCCACCCGCCAAGTGCGAAATATTCTTCCCGACTGCGAGGTCGTGATACTAAGCCAGCATGAAAACACTGAAATGGCTCGGCAGGCACTCAAGGCAGGTGCTCGTGGTTATGTGGTAAAGAGTTCGATTGCGAGGGACTTGTTGTCTGCTATTTCGAAGGCATCGCGTCGGGAATACTTTTTCGACCCGGCGATCTTGGATCAGACCTCTTCGTCAATAGTCGATGTTCAGGAAATTCTGCAACGTAGTTCAGCTTTTGAAAGAGCACTTCGCGAGAGCGAAGAGCATCTTCACCTCGTAACCCGGTCGATGGCGGCGTCAGTTACACGTTGCAGCCGAGATTTGCGCTATGTGTGGGTTAACGAAGGCTACGCAGAGTGGCTCCATAAGCGACCGGAACATATCATAGGTAAACGGATTGAAGATGTAGTTGGAAAAAGCGGGTTTTCGACGCTTCTCCCCTTTTTTGAAAAAGTGCTTTCGGGGGAGCGTGTTACTTATGAAGAAGAAGTGAACTTTAGGAGCATCGGACGCCGTTGGATTTCGGCAGCATACACACCGACCTTAGACGCGCAAGGCATTCCTGATGGCTGGGTCGCCGTGGTTTGGGACGTCACGGAAAGAAAGCGAGTGGAAGAAGCGCTCCGAGACACCCAGAAGCAGCTTGCGCTGGCGCTGCATTCATCTCGAACAGCGATGTTTGATTGGGATTTAGTTGAGAAACGGGGAAAGTGGAATCCGCAAATGACGGAGCTCTACGAGTTCACCCCAAAAGGAGAGCACATCGCGGTCGCGGAATGGAGGAGTTTGTTTCACCCAGACGATGTGGCGAGGCTGGCTGTTGAAGCCGAGCGCGTGTGGAGTGGGAAGGATGAGCAGTTCACATTCGAGTTCCGGACTGTTGGGCGGAACGGAGAAGTTCGCTGGATTCTCTCGCACGGTCGCATTGTGCGCGACTCAACGGGCAAAGCTGTCCGAATGATCGGCACTCATAGCGAGATAACAGAGCGCAAACAAAACGAAATAGCCCTTGTAGCTATCGCACGTCAGCAGAAAGCACTGTTTCACCTTGCTGACGAACTACATCGGGCAGCTTCGATGGAAGAAGTCTACAGCGCTGCCCTGAATGCAATTCTCGCCGCATTGCAATGCAATCGAGCCGCGATCTTGCTCAGCGACCAGGCTGGGATCATGCGATTTAAGAGTTGGCGCGGGTTATCGAACGACTATCGGGCTGCGGTCGATGAGCACTCCGCATGGACGCCCGGTGAACCGCGCCCTCAACCCGTCTGTATCACCGACATCAACACGGCGGATGTCAGTGAATCGATTAAGGCGGCCGTTAAAAAAGAAGGTATCGGCGCACTTGCGTTTATTCCGCTTATGTCTGAAGGCAGGCTGGTGGGCAAATTCATGGCGTACTTCAATGCGCCTCACAGGTTCACGGACGAGGAAATCGAACTCACCCTCACAATTGCTCGCCAACTCACATTTGCGATTGAACGTATGCACAGCATTGACGCTTTACGAAACAGTGACAAAGCAACGGCTCTGCTGGCTGCAATTGTTGCATCGTCTGACGATGCAATAATCAGCAAGAACCTTGATGGAGTCATCACCAGTTGGAACAAGGGTGCGGAGGTCATCTTCGGCTATGCTGCTGAGGAAGCCATAGGTCAACACATAACGCTCATCATCCCTGCAGATCGCCTGACTGAGGAGGAAGATATTCTTGGTCGGCTACGTCGTGGACAGAAGATCGACCATTTCCAGACTGTGCGGCAGCGGAAGGATGGGGTATTAATCGACGTCTCACTCACCATCTCACCCGTCCAGGACTCGTCCGGGCGCGTAATCGGAGCCTCGAAAGTAGCACGCGACATTACCGCCCAAAAGCGAACGGAAGAGAAGATTCGAATCGCCGATGAGAGCTTGCAGGTGATCAGAGTTCAAGACGAAGAACGACGTCGTCTCGCTCGCGAATTCCACGACAGTGCTGGTCAAACCCTTACGGTTCTTGGCTTAAGCCTCGGACAATTAATTCAAAACGCGGAGGTGCTCGCGCCGGAGTTGGCGAAACAAGGAAGAGAGGTTGACGAAGTGGTTCAACAACTCCATCGTGAGATACGTACAACGTCGTACCTGCTACATCCTCCGCTGTTGGATGAAGCTGGATTAAAGTCCGCTCTTGATTGGTACGTGCAGGGACTTGTGGAGCGCAGTGGCATAGCAATTGACCTCAGCATCTCTGATGATTTCGGTAGGCTTCCCGCGGATATGGAGCTTGCGATCTTTCGCGTTATTCAGGAGTCTCTGACAAACATCCACCGTCACGCGGAGAGTAAAACTGCATACATCTTAGTCGCTCGTGAACATTCCAGCGTTTGTGTTGAAGTGCGAGACGAGGGAAAAGGCATCTCATCAGAGCGATTATCAGAAATTCAGTCGCGAGGGTCCGGGGTTGGCATCGCCGGGATGCGGGAACGCCTGCGTCAGTTCGGCGGCGAGTTGAATATCGAAGCAACTGGCTCGGGCACCCTTGTGATCGCACGGATTCCCTTTCCAAAGGAAACTGAACCAAAGAATGTAGAGCCATTTAAGGTTGCTGTGTACGGCTGAGAAGTGGCCATGATCAACTAATAGGAGAAACAAGCACATTCGTTAGGCATCTGAGTGTCGGAAGCCTGCGTAAGGACCCCCAAATGGAGCATTCGATGAAGAAGAAGGATTTACAATCGGGATCAGTCGAGCGCACTCAAGAGCAGCCAGAATCCGCAAACGTTATGCCAGTCCTGAAGAAAGAGCTTCCTACTATCTCTGGCCAGAGAGCTTTACTCGAAGAAACGACGATACGTGAACTGGCCTTTCGTCTCTACGAGGAGCGCGGACGACAAGACGGTCACGATGTAGAGGACTGGCTGGAAGCCGAGAGCATCCTGTTGAGTCAAAAGAAGGATGCGGCATAACAAGATCGCTGCCAACTGTCAAAATGTTGGAGGTAATACGAAGCGGCTGGGAGTCGCCAGCAGCGGCGAGTAGAGTCTGGTCCGGCAAGGCCGGATGCCCACAGGATTTTACCAAAAAGGAACTTCATAAAACTTCCGGAGTCCCCTGCATGTCCCTGTTAAGTTTGACTATCACTTTCCCTGAACGAGTGAGCAGTGAGTCGCCGCCGATTTCCATGTACCGAATCGTTGACCCCAGGTATTGCTTCAGATATTCACAGCAGCGTAGGTTATGTATGATGACGAATATCTACTCAGCACGGGAAAAGGAATCTTTTGTAAAGTTGGGTCTGCTGGATAGCGGATCGCTGGTCGGGAATGAATCAGCCATCGTCTTATCAAGCATCTTCTCTCGAACTTGCTCTTTGCCCTCGAAGTCAGAGTTGAAGCTTTGCAGCCACCCTGCAACCCGATCCCCAAGCTTTCGCCTTGTTATTCGCCAGCCTGCGGTGCAAACAAAATCACCATACAGACGCCTATTCCCAAGCAGCTCAGAAGTGCCCTCATTCGTTCCTTCGGAATTCAGAACTCTTTGTAAAGAAAAAAGCCCCATTGTCATGGGACTTTTCATTTCTGAGGTGGCTGGTTGCTGCGAATACTTTATCTGGTGAAGGAAATTCTTTCCTTTCCCGGTTATGCCGCCCGTCGCGGGGCTTTGTTTCGTGATGTAGACCTAGACGACACTTGTTTCTCGTCTTCTGCGGCGGCTTTGTCCCTGTCCGCCTGCGGATTGATCTGCTTAGCCAGCTCAGTCAGCTTTTCGTCTGTGTCCTTCTCCTCATTGAGCGTTTGCTCCAATAATGATGCGTGGTCCGACTCGCCCAGAATCTCTGCGAAGTCACGCACTGTCCCGTAAGCAGCAATTTCATAGTGCTCGACGCGCTGTGCAGCCCCAATCAGAGCCGCGTCCATCAGTGCTCCCTCGAAGTCCTCATCCATGATTTCGCTGCCTTCCTTGACCAAGCCTTCCATGCCGGCGCATTTCTTTCCTTTCGGATTCTCGTCGAGGGATTTGAAAATCTTCTCAAGGCGCTGTACATGACCGCGCGTCTGCTCGAGGTGCTCTTCAAATCCCGACTTCAGTTCTTTCGAGGACGCTGCCTTCGCCATCTTCGGCAAAGCCTTGAGAAGCTGGTTCTCCGCGTTGTATATATCTCTCAGTTCTTCAACATACAGGTCTCTCAATCCTTCGCTTGCCATCATGATTCTCCATCGATGAAATAAAATTTCGAACAAAGAGGTCCCGGTCTCTGGACCCCTGACCACGCACATTACTACGCCCGCCGTTGTCCTTGGTCCTGGCGCTTATTTCTCTCTTCATCGCTATCGATATCTGGCTGCCCCTGAGGCTGTCGCCGTTCAGGATTGTTCTGGCCTCCCTGCTGGCCGGATTGCTGACCTGTTTGATTGCTTTGTCCCGATTGCTCATTCTTCTTCTCATTCGGATCGTTTGCCATCGAACCTCCTCTCGATATTCACAATTTAAAATACTGGGATTTCGATGGATGGTTGAGGGCCAGAGATGGCTAACGACAAGGAATAATCCAGAGATGCTTGGTGCACTGTCGAACAATCACTACGCGCGTCAGAGTGGAGCACTGATTCGGGCGCTCTTGGTCGTGACGTTCTTGTGCGGAAGAACGAAAAAAGTCAAGCACATGAACTGCATGTGTCTGGCGGTGAGGAAAGGCATTCAAGGTACTGTTCCGACTAAACGATGGGGGCGATGCAGTCCCAGATATTTCATGCGTAATCGCTTGCGCAGACAAAACAATTAAGGAGGAGCTGGAAAGCCCCTCCCAAAAACAGACAACCGGAGCTGACGTAAACGGAAGGATTCAGGCAAACCCAAAGCCGGGCAGCATCGTCTAACAGGTTCTCTGGCTCGGTTTCGAATCGGAAGCGCGAGTGCACGAAAACTTGGGAGGTTTGCCTGATGAAAAAAATATTCATAATGACCCTGTTCTTGCTGGCGACGCTAGCTTGGGCGGCGGCACAACAGTCCGGCAGTGCCCCGGAGCCGAGCAGTGGGCAGACCACGTCCTCGAGTTCGCAGACACCGGACACAACTCAAAGCCAGCCGTCTACACCGGGAAGCGCTGACCAGGCCGGATCGCCGGCCCAGGGATCGGACGCAGCTGTCACTGTAGGCTGCTTGGGTGGCAGTGCTCCGAACTACACGCTCACGGACGAGACTGGCACCGTCTACAGACTTAATATGCCTGCGAGTGCTGATATTTCTAAGCTGGCATCACACGTCGGAGAATCGGTTCAGGTCAAGGGCGATGTGAAAGGCACCCAAAAGCGGGGAGATGCCTCGATCGACGTTCAAGGCATCGGTCGAGGAACGGGTAATTGCCCGGCCAACGGTCCAAAAGACACCCAGCCACCGCCGAAGCACTAGGTTCCAAGTTATCACTCTGTGTTTAAAAATCCCGGCAAAGGCTGGGATTTTTTGCTGAGGGCTGAGTAGCGAGGATGATTCCTTCCGGAGCAGCGGCGGCTGAAGGCGATCAGAACGGATTCCGCTTGGTTGCGCACGGACCGGCGGATTTGCCCTTTCTTGGGCAGGATAACGCGCGGACCATGCTGTTTTAAATCAATAGTGTTGTTGGCGATTATCGTGGGTTTCTGTGTATCCAGCGGCTCGTCTCCGCCATACATCCTTCTAGCCGCATTCTGAAACTAAGTGGCTGTAGGCGAACCCAATTCATGTGAAATGCTTGTTGCTGCTTCAAAGAGGAGAATGTCATGCTTGAGAAGCTGCTGCTGCCCGAAAACCACGCTTTTACTATTCTGATCAGGGATCACGACAAGGTAAAGGAGCTGTTCGACCGTTTCGAGAAGACCGACGACGAACAAGAAAAAGAAGGCATTATTACCGAAGCAGTGATATCAGGACGAAGCACTTGCATCACGAAACCTAGAGTACTGTTTAAATAAGGGTTAGCGAACATTCTTCCGGATGATCTCCTTCAATTCACTAATCGCAGATTTTAAAGCTCGACGTTCGGTTTGACTAAAGTTCCGCGCCATTTCCAGTTTTTGCAACTCACGCAGTCGAACAATCGCTTCAACGAGTACATCGGCGACCGGCAACTCCGCATGGCGCAATATGATGAATGGGTTTTGCCGCGATTTCATTTCGCATGAGTGTACTACCGGGCGGAGTGGGACAGGTCAGAGGATTTTTCCTGCAACTCGGACAGCTGAGCCAAGCCTTTAGGGGTTGACAGAGTTCACAGACCGGAGCAGACTGCCCTTAACTCCCTTCTTCTCTGGTAAATTAAGCCAAAGGAAAATTCCATGTGGAGTTTGTCTTCTCTCATTCGAGATGATCAGGGTCAAGACATTGCCGAATACGCGGTGATGCTGGCGGTAATCCTCGTGCTCGTAGTAGGAACCGTACGGTTGGTTGGCTCGAACGCGAACAATGTGTTTTCTTCGGTCGGCAGCTCGATTCAATGACGCTCCAGCCCGCTTCTGCGTTACTCAGGGTGTTTGACAGGAAGCGGGCTAGTTTTTACACAGAATACGTAGACGCCGCCTCTGCTTTTTCAACAGCCATCGGCATCGCGCCAAAGTAACTAAACGCCATCCTCCAACGAACTCTCTGTGACATTGAGAACGTAACTGGCAACGCCAGAACTAATTCTGAACTTGCTCGGCAACGATCGCCATCGGCGGGATTGTGAATTTGGCCGAAGCTCGCAAACAACACCCGCATTGCATCTTTGAGGTATTGAGTCGTGACAGAGGGGACAACCATTTGCGGATTATAGAACCAGGACCGGGAATGTATCCCCCTCAGGGACGTCTTTGCAACAAGACAAATAGAGCTCTTAGTGCGCCGTCAATATCTTCACGCTCTTCCGGGGTGAGATTTTTTCCTTTTGAAACCCTGTATTCGTGTATAGCCTGACGTGCGGTTTCCACCCGTTCAGGAACTTTGCCAGCATCAGGTTCGAGGATGGCTTGATCACAAAGTTCCTTCCATTTGAGGATAGGCATGGGAGGGCCTCCGCCGGCGTACAGATTGCGGGGACCTCGAAGGGATACTGCACTGCGGCCGCAGACACTCTAGCATATATTCAGGCCAAAAAGCCCGGCTTTCAAGGCGTTCTTTGGTACGGAAAAAGCGGAGCCATGCAAGAAGCTTAACCGGGAGTCGCCATTGTGGCCCGAAGGCAGACTTGGACAGAGGTGAATTCCCAGCCCCTCTACACGATTTCAGGTATCGAACCGTCCCCATCCAGAGTGTCTACTTATTGAATGAGCGGCATATCCCATATCCGAGAACTGTGTGCCAAATTGCTCGAAGAAGATGACGCCGAAAAGGCGGAAGTTATCTGTGCGGCATTAAGGGCTGCACTGGACGAACGCGCTACTAGTATTAATCCCATGCCCCAGGCTAGCGAGACTGTTTGATCCATTTGAGTTAAAAGACGCAAAACTTATTGGCCAGACCTCGACTTAGCTTGGTGCTGAGATTGAATAGCGCACTGCTTGATGGCGAATGCCACACACGCATAGAAGACCTTGAATTGTTGCAAAATCGCATTTCACTCATCCACTTTGCCTGGCAATAAGCCGTCGCACTTGAAACGGAGTCGACCAATTGTTCGGAAAGACCGTCGAAGTTTTAAGAAACTTCGGGAGTTTGCGCTAAGTCGTGCGAGGCGTCCCTAATCAGCGCCAGCTGATCAGGGAAATTCTCCCGAAGGTCAGTCCGACCTCGCGGAGCGGGGATCAGCACTAAGCGAAAGGCAGGGTGAGCGAGACTGCCCCACACCCTTTCAGGACCTTTAGGGGGTGACGGCCCCGCGTTGCGAATCCTCAACCTTGACGTCCTTTCCTCGCGGACAACACCCTTCGAGATGTGGAAGTGGTCCGTCGCATTGGCAGGCGAATCCGCGTTGTGAAGCTGAGCATGCGTGGGTACAACCAGTTCCTCTGTAGTGTCGCGAGAGAGATTCTGCGCGACGATACATACGAGCAAGCCTTTCAGACCTGAGCCGTATTGGTAAGCCCGACCGTGCTCCAGCCGTTATTTCCAATCGCTGCATCCCTCAATTAAAGCTTGTCACTCGCCGAAGCCGCCAACCGCAAATCACCAGTACTGCAACCAGCAGAACTGCAAGCGCAACTGCTGCGGACCAATCTACGGAAATAGAGGGACTTCGTGCGATCCAAGCGAGCAAGCAAAAGGTGATTGCGACGATTGTCATCACAACCCAATCGACGACATTTCGCTTGGGGCCATTATCCTTCACGGGTCTTCCCTCAAAGGCCGCTTGTACATATTCCTGGTCCATCCCATATCGGTCGCACTCGCGATCGGCCGCATGACGCCAGTGTTCACGTTCTGTTTCGGAAGCGGAAGACAGGGAGATCACTCCAGCACCCATGGCCATTGAAACGGATCCACCAATCACCCGCCCATACATGCTCGTTCCCCGTCCCTCGAATTCTCCAAACACCAGGATCGCCCAAACTAAACCCCACAACTGATTGGTATTGGAAAGTGGAATCCCTCGACTTATTCCCGCGTACTTCGCGGCGTATTGCTGAAAGAGATCTCCGACAACCCAGAAAAACCCGCCCAGCATCAGCCAGAAGAGTGCGCCGCGCGCTCCCATGATCTCGTGCCACAGCGCCCGGACGCCGCCCGAAAGAGCTACCGCCAGCACACTCATCATCCCCAGCTCACCAAACGTGAAAAAGGTGACAAACGACAGTGGATTCATCCCTGTGAGATACGCTTTTCGGTACGGAATGTACATCGTGCCCCAAAGAACACCCGCAGAGAGCGCAGCGATAATTCCGCGTGCTCCGGAATGGTCGCTTCTACCTAAATACGAGGCTTCGGCGAGTATGAGCGCACCCAAGAACATCAGCAATGCTCCGCCACCGACGCCTAACCATTGCCGCCACCCCGCAGACCGCAGTTCATTGAAGAAAACGTAGCCCCACAGGATTCCCAGTAAGCTGTTCGTATTCCACAGCGGAAATGCGATCCCGAGCCCAATATCGCGAACTGCAAAGATCGTCAGAGTATTTGCAACCGCCCACATACAACCCGCCAGCAAAGCCCACACGATAAGATGGGGCGCTAGTGCAGCGTCACGATAAATCTGACCGGTTCCTCTCACCAGCGTGGGCAGGCTCCAGCGAGCCAGAAAGACGCCGATCACCATTAAGAGTGAAATTACGACGGGTGGAATTCCGGTGTGCACCAGTTTCGTTGGCGCTTCAGCAGCGCCCAGCCAAACCCCCGCGGCAAACCCGCAGGTGACTCCTAATTTTTGCAGCGCGCGGCTACGCTCGGTGAATTGAGACACAGGCTGAGACAATCCGGTGCTCATCGAATCCAAACCAATACTAATAGTCCTCCCGCGAGCATAATCAGAGGCGTCCAGAACTGTGGATCGCTCAGAATGACAGTCCAATTCAATCGGGACCGCTGCTTAGTTAATACGGAAGACATGAGTGCAGAATTATAAGCTGCGGAGACAAGTTTCGGGTGCTACTAATTCGTACACTTAAGACCAGGAGAACTCAGTCATGAACGGTGATTGGCACAAAACCTTGCCGGAGACCGAGCAGCACTGTACCGCACAGATTTCAGTGACAGCCTCTATTCGGGTGACCACTAAGCGGTTCTGCCATCCCGGCCGTGCGTATGCCGTCTCCCTCCGTGACTGAGGTCGGTTCCCGGTTATCCAGCATCAGGAAGCATGAAGTTCCGAACGACTGCTGGGAGATCGTGGCATGCGGCAATAAATTGCCGCAATGTCCGGCGGGTGGCGCCGAATGAATCAAATTCTTCGGTAGAGAGCCCGTTTTCTATGTAAGCACGCTCGAAATCCGGGAACTTGGAACGAAGCTCGCTGACAGTGCGGGGATCAACGGAGTTATTGATTCGGGAAACTATCCTAATGTCACTGGCGTTGAATCGAACCTGCCACTTGTGGGGCGGGGAGATGACAACATCGCCGCCAATGAACTCACTCCAGTGCATATGATTGCGGAAGGCAGCAGACAAAAGTCGAACCCGAAATTTGCGCTCCTGGAAGAGCTCGTACGTTTTCTTGAAAACAGCGACTCCGGCCCACTCCAAATATCCCGGATCGATGGTAACCATATCCTTTTCCATCTGAACTTTCAGCCAGTCGTCAAGCCTTCCGACCATGATCGTGCAGACGGCGCTCATGTCGGAAATAACCTTGCCCTGCGCTTCACGCCGACGAAGGCCACGTTCTACCGCTTCCGCGACACGGATGCATTGTGGCAAAGTAAAGCAGACTGTCGCGTTGATGCTGATGCCTTCAGCAGTTGCTTCTTCGATCGCTTTAATGCCTGCCATTGTGGCCGGGATCTTGACCACCATATTGGGAGCTAAGGCAGCAAAACGCCGCGCCTGCGACAGAATGGCATCTGAATCTCGATAGAACCGCGGGTCTGTTTGAATTGAAAGCCTGCCATTGACCTGTCTGGATTCTTCGAAGGCAGGGATGAGCAGCTTAGCGCCTTTGATGGAGATTTCTTCCACAATTCGCCACGCGATCTGGTCTTCAGTAGCTGATGGCATTTGCTCAAGCAGCTCAAAGATCCGTTTTTTCCATAGGTGAATCTCTTTCTTCAGCACTTCACCCACGATTACCGGATTGCAGGTAGCGCCAACCGCACCGTGTTCGATTGCGTACGTCAGCTCCTGAATTGATGCAGAGTCGTTCCATAAACAGGTAGGCGTTGTCTGAGTCATTTCATGGAGCGGGCTCTTGTACTTCAACGAGGAATTCACGGTAGCTCCTCTCGCCGGGTTCGGACAGTAATATAACACCGAGGCCGGTCGCGATTTACCGTAACGTTTTGGCTTGACAGGGTAGGCAATAATGTAAGTCTTGCGTAGGATCAAAACGCAGCTGCGAAAAACCAAGTATGAGAAAAGCAAGACCGACTGCCATCAAGTCAAAACCCAAGCGCATGAGGCATCACATCACGATTCGAGATGTGGCCAAAGCAGCCCGCGCTTCGGTTTCCACAGTTTCGGCCGCATTGAACAACTCCGATTATGTCAGCGTCAGCATGCGGAGCCGGATTGAACAGGCCATCAAAGACCTTCGCTATCGCCCTAACGACCTAGCCAGAGGCTTGCGCCTTCAAAAGACTCATTCCATTGCAATGGTTGTACCTGACCTTTCCAACAACTTCTACATAGAATTGGTCCGCGGCGCGAAGGATTACTCTGCATCCTCGAACTATACTGTGTTGATCGGCGATTCCCGAGATAGTTGGGAAGAGGAGCGCAACTACCTCGACTCGTTTCACCGTCGGCGAGTTGACGGCATTGTTAGGGTGCCGGCCATCAACTCCGGAGGCGGCAAAATCAGCGCTATCGTGGGTAACCTTCCGATTGTTTATGCAGATCGTCACCCGCATGTGCGTGATTCGTCCGTCGGCCGCGTAGGTGTAGATAATGCGCACGCCGCAGAAAGCGCTACCCGATATTTGCTGAGTCTCGGGCACCGTTCGATTGGGGTAATCGCGGGCGATGCTTCCAGTGGAACTTCGGTTGACCGACTCGAAGGCTTTTCCCGCGCCTTGCGGAGCGCAAAAGTTCGCCCCGACCGCTCGATGATTCATACCGGGCACAATGACATGGAAAGTGGCCACTTCCACGCCATGCAATTGCTGACCAGCACTCAGCGCCCAACCGCGATCTTCTGCACAAATAATATGATGGCGCTGGGCGCGCTCGCCGCCATTCAGGAGATTGGCCTGTCCTGTCCTGAACACATAAGTCTGCTCGGTTTCGATGACTTTTACTGGGCGACACTGCTACGTCCCCGTCTGACGGTTGTCCGACAGCCTGCCCGCGAGATCGGAATGCTTGCTGCGCGACTTCTGATTGATCACATCGAAGGGCGCCCCGGCGTGCCGTCGCCGGCGTTGCTGGAGACACAACTGATTGTACGAGACTCTTGTTGCCCACCTAAGAGAAGTAAGTCAGACAGTGACCATGGATGACCTCTCTACGCGGCCGAATGGCCACATCCTGGCGGCCTTTGCGCGGAACAGGTAGACAATGAGTCCGAGAACTAGCAGCACGGCCGCGGTCCCGAGATTATGGCGCTGTTCAGGCGTGGCCGCCACATAGATCCAGCCTACAAGCGCGACCACAGCGGGGACTGGATAAAGCCACATGCCATAAGGCCGGTGAATTTGCTTACGATATCGGCGGATGGCGAACACCGCAATTATCTGAGGAATGAATTGAAATACAATTTGAATCACCATCAGCGCGGAAAGCAGCCGCTCCAGCGCGAACCAGCAAAGTGGAATTGCGAGCACATTGATGGCAATCAGCGAAACGGTTGGAAAGTGCCCGGTGGGATGTACGCGTCCGAAGACCTTGAAGAAGTTCCCTTCCGCGCCCGCCGCGTAAAGGATGCGCGAATAGCCCAGGATCATGGTGAAGATGCCGCCGAAAGTTGCGGCCAGGATCAGAAAGGTCATGACGGCAGCCGCGCGAGGCCCGTGCAGCCGGTTTATAAAATCGGAAACTACGGCATGGGATGAAGCGGCTTCCTGCCAGGGAATGGTGCCAATGATGACGGTGTTCATCAAAAGATAAAGAGCGGCGACGATCAGCACCGAAAAAACGATTGCGCGCGGGATGTTTTTCCCCGGATTTCTAACTTCCGCTCCCAGGTAGGTAATGTTGTTGTAACCACCATAGTTGTACATGGCAATCAGGGTTGCAGCCGCCAATCCGAAGAAAAAAGGTTTGGACGGATAAAACGCTCCGGGCGGAAAGGCAAACGCCATTGCTGGGTTCATGTGAATCACGCCTGTGCCAATCACCCAGAGCATGGCGCACAGCACAATCCCGAGCATCACGACCGACATGCGTCCAACCGTTCGTATTGGGCGGTAGAGCAGAAAGGTGATGATGGCACAAATGGAAGCGGCGATAATACCAACTCCGGAAGGAGTGAGATTGGGCAGAAAATAATGGGTGTACTCGGCGAAGCCGACGCACGCCGCGGAAATGGCCAGCGGAGCAACAAAGATGGTCTGCCATAAAAACATGAACGAAAACAAGATTCCCCAGCTGCGAGCATTGAAGGCCTCCCGAAAATAAATATAGGCGCCGCCGGCTCCGGGCATGGCCGCACCCAGCTCCGCGTAGACCATACCGTCGCACACTGAGAACAGCGCGCCGAGAAACCAGCCCAGTAATGCCTGCGGACCTCCCATGGCGGAAAGGATCACGCCGATAGTGATGAACGGCCCGATACCGATCATTTCCAGCATGTTCACGGCAACGGACTGCAGCAGGCCCATCTCGCGAACGAGCTTTTGTGACGGGGCCGCGATCTCGGAAGGAAGTTCGGGTACGGAATTGCTGGACAAGAGAGATCCTGGGAACTTGGAAGCCCGCACTATACCAACATTTCTGAGAGCGGAGCAACCACAGAAAAGCTGAAACGTTTCGGTCTCATTCTCGTGGACAAGCGCTCAAACCATAGTTTAGGCTTCCGCATTGTATCCGATGAGTGCCATCACCCGAAGAGACATATTAAGAACATCGGTGCTTCCGGGAGTTGCCTGGGCGCTTCAGACCACAGACGCCGCGCAGAGCTCCGCTTCCGCGCCCCGAAGGTTTGAAGAAACGACCGGCTTCGAATTGCCTGACGTTGTCTCCCGCTGCCCGCTTGCAATCTTGCCCCTGGGCAGCCTGGAGTTTCATGGCCCGCACAATCCGCTGGGATCGGACGCCATTATCATCACAGGGATTGCTGAACGGGTTTCGGCCCGCACCAACGCCATGCTGTTTCCAACCATTCGCTTTACGCAATGCCCGGCGCATACCGCGCACTTTCGCGGAACCATTTCCATTCGGCCGGAAGTGATGACCATGTACTTTTCCGAGGTGCTGCGAAATGTCCTGCACCTTGGCTTTGAAAAGGTGCTCGTGCTGAATGGACACGACGGAAATATAGGACCAGGGCGCGGCGCCGTGGCCCAGGTTGCAGACGAGTACAAGAGCTCAAGCCTGTTGTTTGCCAGTTGGTGGGAATTCGTGCCGGGCGAGAAGGTGAAGGCGATGGGCCTATTCCATCAGCCGAACGGGGGCCATGGCCACGGCGGCCCTCTGGAAACCTCCGCGGTTGCCGCTTTCCGCCCCGATCTTGTCCATGTTGACCGTGCTCGAGACTTGCCGGAGCCGCCCGACCTGGCCGACGGCTCACCTTATTTTCTGCAAAAGTCCACGGCTGAGGGTTGGGCTGGGTACTCCGGGCGGGTCAGCGAAGCTTCCGCTGAAAAGGGGCAACGCATCGTTCAAATGAGCGAAGACCGGATCGTTGTACTCGTCGACAACTGGCTGAAGCGCGGCGAAGTTCCGGGAAGCTGGTAGAAGCAACCGCGAGTATGGGGATGTTCTTCCGAATCTCAGCAGCCCTTCTTGTGTTGTTAAATTGCTCTGCTTTTCCGAGCGCGGCACAGCCGGGTCAAAAGTCTGCCGCAACGCTAGCCCAGGCGCAATCAGCAATCAGTGAAGGAAATCCGCAAAGCGCCATAGACATCCTGAATCGTTACCTCGAACAGAATCCCAGGAGCGTTTCTGCGCGGCTTCTCCTCGGGCAGGCATATGCCAGTGTCGGCCAGAGCCACGAGGCGACTAACCAGTTGCAGGCTGTGTTGCAGGTCTCTCCCGAACATCTTCAGGCACTAATGTTGCTTGCCGAAATCTACCAGCAGCAGGGGCAACTCGAAGATGCCGAAAGGATGCTGGCGCGGGCAGTGAAGGCGAGCGGAGGAGATTCCAGGCTTCGGATGCAATTGGCCATTGTTCTGGCGCGTCTGCATCGATTTCAGGACGCGCAGACCGCGCTGCGTGGAGTCGCGCCTCCACTGAGTGGCCAGGAGCGCATCGCATTTCACCGTTTGAAGGCTTCAATCGCCGCGGGTTTGAACCGGCCAGCGGACGCGGCGTCTGAAATGGAGAAGGCCCTGGCGGCGAAGCCGGCCGATGATTCTCTATCGTTAGCGACTGCGGCCGCGCAAGCGCAAGCCGCGAACTGGAGCCGAGTAGCGGAGGTGGTCGGCGCGGGGTTCCGACGCTCGCAGAGTCCGCAGGCAGGAGTTCTTCTGCTGCAGGCACAGCTGGCGCTGCATCAGAATTTTCATCCCACACTTGAAACATTACGCGCAACCCAGCTGCCTGCCGGCGAAGAATTGCAGTTGTGCCAGAGACTGGCGGAGATACTGCTTTCAAACGGCGAGATGTCGAGCGCGATTGAAGTGCTGCAACGAGCGCTCGAACTCGACGGCACGCGAGCCGATCTCGCCTACAATCTGGCGCTTGCACAGTACAAAGCCGGGCGTTTCGATGATGCCGCTCGCAGTGCGGAAAAATGCCGCGCGCTGCACGACTCCGCTGAACTGGAGGACCTGACCGGGGACATCCAGGAGGCGCGAGGCGATAACCTTGCTGCCGCTCGGGCCTATCAGGCCGCTGTTACCCTCGCTCAAAATGAAGAAAAATATCGCCTGGCGCTGGGCGTTGAGTTTATGCGGCACAGCAATTTTGATGCTGCCCGCGTGGTTCTGAACCAGGCTGCGGAAGTATGGCCCACCTCCTGGCGCGTGCAGCTCGCTCTAGGCATGGTCGAGCACTTTGCGGGCAGTGATGAGCAGGCAAACAAAATTTTGTTGCATGCGTCTGAACTGGCCCCGGAGCCCGAGATCGCGCTTCGTTACCTGGGCGATCTTCAGATCGAGCAGGCTGCTGCTCCCAGCGAGAATGCGATTCGCCGGCTGTGTTCCTACGCCGATAAAAATCAGCAGAATGGCAAGATGCAGTACTACTGCGGGGCGGCGTCATTCCGACGGGACTACGCTGATGGAAAAAAGGCCGCCGGCGAAGAACTCATTCGCCGGCTGAATACCGCGGCCACGCTGCTGCCTTCCGACGCCGCCGCGCGCTGCCAATTAGGCAGAGTTTTCCGCTGGCTTGATCGCTGGCAGAAAGCGGAGAAGGCTTTTGAAGAATGTGTCCGCCTCGACCCGAACTCGGATGACGGACACTATCGCCTGGCGCAAATCTATCAACGGCTCGGAGACCGCCAGCGTTCCGAGCAACAGATGGAACTTTATCGAGCTGCCTCGAAACGTATCGCCGACGAGAACGCCCGCCGTGATGAGACTATGAAAACTTTTCTTCTCACCATTCGCAGTTCCGACGGCGATCACAAATGAGCTATCGTCCCGCGGCCCTGGCCAGTTGTGGATTTTTGGCCAGGCTGATCATGTTGGCGAACAAGCGGTACGAACCTGGAACGCCTTCTGGCATTTGCCGATAGAACGCGTACGCGGTGTAAATGTACACGCCCTTTCCGTACTTGGCATAAAGCAGCCCGCCTTTTTGAGGCTCCTGGCCAGGGTCATGCGTTTCGAGCAGCGGCTCATAACCGGCGTCCCAGCTCTCAAGAAACTTCGATCCGCGCTCCTCAACCCAATGCTCGAAATCGCGGCTGTTGATCTTGTTCGGCCAGGTGAAAACCGGATTGGATGCATCGAGTATTTCTACTTTGGAATTCTCGTCGGTCACCTCCTCGGGGTTTGATCCCATCTTGTAGGGAAACGGCCCGAAGTTGTGGTCGTACTCCGGAGTGTTGTATTGCACGATGAGCACGCCGCCATTCTTTACGTAATCTAGAATGCGTCCGTTGAATGTTTTCAGGTCCTCGCGCACGGCGTAGGCACGTACACCTGTGACGATGGCGTCGAAGCGAGACAGATCTCCGCTCGCCAGGTCTCCGGCGGAAAGAAACTGGACATTGATTCCCAGAGTCACCAGAGATTGTGGAATGTCATCTCCAGCGCCGGTGATGTAGCCGACCTTCAATCCTGGCGCGACCTTCACATCGACGCCGCTTGTGCGATAGCTGGATTGACGGTAAAGATTGTAAGGACGCAATCCCTGATACCCGATTGTGTGGTAGCCCTCTTTATATTGCTGACCGTTGTAAGTGGCGATGGCGGTGATGGTGTACGGCTTCTCCTCAATTTTGCCCGGAGTTACGTGAAAGCTCAGTGTCTGGTCCTCGCCATCCTTCGCGGTAGAAAACTCCTGCTCCGCTGCCTTCCATCCTGAGGGGAGATCGAGCCGCACGCTGCCTTTCGCCGGCCCTTTGACATTGCTGTGCACGGTCACGCTGACTTCGAACGTCTTCTCGTCGAGCGGTGCGATTCCTGCTTGCGGCATAATGGAGAGCGAGATTGCCGGACCGACAATGAGCGGATCGGCAACCAGCCCAGGGCCGGTCACGCGTTTGATCGACTGAACTACCTGAGCGTGCTCGAAGCTTACGCCGTTATAAGAGAAGCGAAGGCGAGCAGCGAGAGGATAAGGAGCAAGCGGCAGGTTCACATACTTTATGTTATGGATGTCATAGTAAGGCTGCTCAATGTCTGGGCGCGTGAAGTAGGGGCGAGTGAATGCTGCCTTCTCGGGGACTTGTACCTTGAAACGAAGATCGCTCGATTGATTGCCTTTTAAGGTCTGCCCGGCTTGAGTCGCAGGATCTACATTCCATGTTTCTCCCTGCGGCGTTTCGAGGCTCACGCCCTCAATCGCCACTGGATCGCTGGTTGGGCTGGTGGTGTGCACCTTCACCCAGAATTCCTGCCCTGGAATTGCGACCTGAAACGTTTCCGGATTCCGGAAGAAGCGCGCAAACGGGCCGCTGGGTTCTTTCTCCGGGGTTACGGTTGCCAGGACCGAAATGCCCAATGCCTGTCCGAGAGCGTCTTCAAATTGTGACTCTTTGATCTGCAGTTCATGAGAGATATCGTATTTTGCATCTGCAGTCAGATTGCTTGCCGAGACCTTTTCCACCAAATCACGGGTGCTCTTCAAACCTTCAGCAAGAGCGGGAGCAACTACCTCGGGGCTTTGTGCGGAAAATTCCTTGATGGCTTTCTCCACCAGAGTATTGATTCGGCCGAGGCCTTCAGTTAGAAACTGGCTGTCGTCACCTTGCGCCAGACTGGCAATGCCGCTGAGAGAAACATTAATTCCGTCGAAGAACGTGGATTCCTTCTCCGATGCCGACACCGACGAGGCGAAACGATGATAAGGGCTCACATCCTCTTCGGCGGGAGTAAGGCCCACTCCTCCACTCTGCGATTTCTGGTGGCCAAGGCCGCGCATCGCAGTTTGCACGTACGTAAGCCCGAGCAGCGGGTTGTAATCGCCCTCGGGCACTTGAACGTCAGGTGAAAGCGCGCCTTTAGTCACGGTTCCATCGGTGTAGTTATGAAATTCAGCAGGGTAGAACTTTCCATCCGCGTAATCGAAGATGCCTTTTTCCGTGATTGGTGAGTAGGGTACCCGTGCGTAGTCTTTCAGAGCTTTCCAGGGACGTAACCCTTCCTTGATCTGTTCGGGAAACATCGCGGGATCGGCGGCGGCTTTGAAGGCCTCCTGTGCCATTTGGCCCGCGACCTGATGATTGCCGTGACCATCAGTGCGCCCTCCGACAAATACGGATGTGATCACCAGCGGACGAGCCATGCGGACAACGCGCACAACGTCTGCCAGCACGCGATCGTGCCCCCACTTCTCCAGCGCTTCTTCTTTGGTTTTGGAAAATCCGTAGTCGATGACACGTGTCCAGAACTGGTCTACCCCGTAGTAGCGATCGGCAGCGAGCAGTTCCTCGGTCCGCACCAGACCCAGAGCATCGAAGTAGTCAGGCGACATCACATTGGCGCCCCCCTCGCCACGATTCAGAGTCAGCAGTGTCACCTTTGCTCCCTGGCCGCGGGATTCGTAACTCAACATGCCGCCATCTTCGTCGTCGGGGTGCGCAGTCACCATCATCAGACTGGCGCGGGTGTGCAGTTTTTGCAGGCTTTGCCAGAGGGCGCTTGCGCCGCTATCGATAAGAAGAGGCTCGGCAGCAGTGATCGGTTTTTGTGTTGCAGCCGGTGATTGCGCCTTCATCGAGGGCAACTGGAAGACCAGAATGATTGCAGATATTGTGATTACAACCACGAGCGGGACAATCCTCCGGTACCATGCCGCCATTGCTCACGTCCTCCTGGGTGATTTTTTTGAACGAGGGAATTCTACGGTCGGCAAACCGGTTGTCAACACAAAATACCAAAACGTTTTGGCTTCCGGTGCGAGTGGTCGCCTCGATGTTCTATGTAGCGGCTATAAGCCCCGATCAACGCAGGCGTTAACGGGGCTTTTTCAGATTTGTCTTGACAAGGCGTGGGCGGCAGATGTTACATGTCAGCGCACCGGGGTAGCCGAATCGTTTCGGTGCGGTGCGTCCACATCTGAAGAGGAAGTTCGATGAGACTTCCTCATGGAGGCTGCAATGGATCTAGGGGTGCAGACTCGGAAGTCGCTTGCGTCGGCGGGAACCGTCTTCCTGGCCTTGATATTCACTTCGCTGTTCTCATTCGCCCAGATCGATCGCGGCTCGATCGTCGGCACCGTTCTGGATGCATCGGGCGCCGTGGTCCGCCAGGCTACGGTGACAGTCACCAACAAGGATACCGGCGTCACCTACTCCACCGCGGTCAACGACTCCGGTGAGTACCAGGTGCTGGCGCTCATTCCAGGAAGTTACGACGTGAAAGCGACCGCGCAGGGCTTCGATACGGCGCTGCGCGAGAATATACCTGTCCATGTGCAGGACCGCCTTTCTGTGAATTTCAATCTGAAAGTGGGCACGGTCAAGGAACAGGTTGTGGTCACCGAGATTGAGCCGCTGCTGCAGACGCAGAACGCTGACGTGGGCAGCGTGGTGGATACGCGGAAAGTTAACGATCTCCCCCTGAACGGGCGTCGCTACGCCGACCTGGCGCTGCTCGAGCCCGGAGTGCAGAAGTTTTATGCAGCCAACAACCCGGCGCCTGATCGTTTCAGCGTCAACGGCAACCTCGAACTGCAGAATAACTTCCTGCTCAACGGCATTGACAACAACTCCTGGTCAGAGAACCTGCAGGAATTTTCGGTGCAGGTGGTGCAGCCGCCGCCGGACGCCATACAGGAGTTCCGCATCCAGACCCGCACCTACTCCGCCGAATTCGGCAACTCCGCCGGCGCAGTGATCAACGCGACCATCAAGTCCGGCACCAACGGCTATCACGGAAATCTGTTCGAGTTCTTGCGTAATGCGAAGCTGGATGCCAACTCGTGGATCAACAATCGTAATGGAGTACCTCGCGGTGGTTTCACACAGAACCAGTTTGGCGGAACCTTCGGCGGCCCGATAATTAAGGACAAGACGTTTTTCTTCGGTGATTTTGAACGCTTTACCAGCAGACAATCGACCACTATCACCAGCACCGTTCCAACTCCCCTTATGAAGACAGGGGACTTCACCGAACTGCCCAACGCATTAACACCCTCAGCCGTGCCCGGGCAGGCCGGCTGCTATGTGGGGAACATTATTCAGCCCGGGTGCTTTGATCCGGTCGCCGCAAAGCTCATGACGCTTTTGCCCGATCCGAACATTACCGGTTCAGGTGTCGGGCCTCTTGGTGTTCCCGGAGGTTGGACAGGCGCCTCCAATTATCTGTTTGCAACTTCCGTCCCGAACGATGTCTATTCGCTGGACGGCCGCATTGATCACAACCTGAACCAGAACAATCGATTGTTCGGAAGTTACAGTTATCGGCATTTGAACCGGCAGGATCCTCCGTGGACGAGTGATGGCATCGTTGGCAGCGGCAATTTCGCGACCCAATATCGCATTCACACTCAATCGCTGGCGCTGGGCTGGACTCGTACCATAACCAACAGCATGGTGAACGATCTTCGTTTTGGCTTCAGCCGCGACTTTGCCCACAGCGATCCGGTGGGAGTGGCCCTTGGCAAATCGCAGGCGGAAGAACTGATCGGACTCACCGGTATTCCCGATGGCCCCGGTTCCGGCGGTTTACCGCCAATCGAAATCAATCAGCTACAACGGATTGGCAGCTCGCCGTGGCGGCCGCAGTACCAGATTTCACAAGCCTACAACGTGGTTGAAAACCTGAGCTGGCTCAAAGGAAATCACAGCTTTAAGTTTGGCTACCAGTATTTGAAGCGTGGCGATAACTTCCTCGACCTTCGCGCACCGCAAGGAGAGCTGCAATCGAACGGCGTATACACCAACGGCGGCGGTCTGGGATTGCCGGACTTCCTGCTGGGAGACGTTGATGGTGTTCATTTCACAACACCTCTGGTGGTTCATTATTACCAGCCCGGTCACTCCTTCTATGCGATGGATAATTGGAAGACCACTCGCAAGCTCACGTTGACTTATGGATTGCGCTATGAGCTCTTCGCGCCGATTCGCGATCGCGACAACCGCACCAGCAACTTCACGCCCGCCAATGGCGGCGGAATTGTTACTGCCTCACCCAATGCTTCCGGCTGGTTTGATCGATCGCTGATTCATCCCGACCTGAACGACTTTGCACCCCGGATTGGCTTTGCGTATCAAATGTTTGATCGTGTGGTGTTCCGTGGGGGGTATGGGGTTTTCTATCAACACAGCAACCGCATCGGTTCAGAAAGCCTGCTGCAGCTGAACCCGCCCTTCCTGCTTGACGTGCAATTGAACCAAGGTGGGTCCAACACCGTTTTCCAGTTGCAAAACGGCTTTCCTCTGGACACAATCCTCGGCTCGGGTTTCGACCTTACCCAGATTCAGCTTCGTGCGCAGGATGCAAACCAGCGTTCCAGTTACGTGGAACAGACCAGCTTCGGCAGCGAAGTGCAGGTCACTAGTGACACGGTTCTCAATGCTACTTATGTCGGCAACTGGGGCCGGAAGATGAACCGGTTGCGTGATGGCAATATGCCGGTAGTGACCGGTTTTAATGGCGGTTGTCCTGTACTGCAGTATCCCTTTGCCAACCTAAATACCGTCACGAATATCGACACATTCACGGCTACCGGCTGCCAATCCACCGGACAGCACGCGTTCCTGGAACTCGCAACCAACGACGGAAATACTGACTACAACGGGCTTCAATTGTCGTTAAGCAGAAGACCGTCGAAAGGTGTCAGCTATTCGTTGGGCTATACGTATAGTCACGGGCTCGCCGACTTTGGCGATAACCTCACTGCTGCCCCACTCCCGCAGAACTCATACAACTACCCTGGGGAAATGAGCAACTCCAATCTTGATATTCGTCACCGCTTTGTCGGCAACTTCCTCTGGGAGTTACCGTTTGGCCCCGGGCGGCGCTATCTTTCAACCGGCGGGGTGGGCCGTTGGCTGGGAGGATGGCAATTCAATGGTATCGTCACACTGCAAACAGGCACCCCATTCACGGTAACGGCCGATAACGACGGCTTGCTCGGATTCGCCCATGCCGTCTACGCGAATTGCATCGGCGATCCATTTGCCGGCGCTACGGACGATCCCAGTCTCTATACAACTACGGGTTTCTTCATCAATCCCGCAGCCTTTTCGGCCCCTGCTCCGGGTACGTTCGGCAACTGCCGTCCCAGGAAGTTCCACGGGCCGGGGCTTCAGATGGTGGATCTGAGTCTGTTTAAAGACTTCCGGTTCACCGAGCGGGTTACGCTGCAATTCCGGTCCGAATTCTTCAACGCGTTCAATCATCCGAATTTCGGTAATCCGAATGCCAACTTCTCTCCAGGTTCGCTAGGCGGATTCGGCAAGGTCACCAACACTCTTGCGCCGATCCTCGGAACCGATTCCGGAGGCCCGGGCGACCCACGTGAGATCCAGCTCGCTCTGAAGTTGTACTTCTGAGAAATAAGCGGGAGCGCAAGGCGCGCTCCCGCTCTTTGCCGCATTCGTCCCGGATGGGGCGGGATCAGGTTTCCAGAGGAGGGGCTTTGGCTTCCAGGTGTCGGTTAACGGCGGCTCAGGCCACGATCCTGTTCCTCAAGAATCAATTCGTCGAGCGTGATGGCAAAGAGCTGCCATTCTTTGCCGGTTGTTTTGGGATCTTCGGACACGGCAACGTGGCCGGCATTGGACAGGCGCTGCAGCAGAACCCCGACTTTCCGTATTTCCTCCCCCGTAACGAGCAGGCGATGGTTCATACCGCCACTGGCTTCGCCAAGATGAGCAATCGCCTGCGTGCTTTTGCATGCACCTCATCGATTGGCCCGGGCGCGACCAACATGATCACCGGCGCAGCTACTGCCACTATCAACCGGCTCCCTGTGCTGCTGCTGCCGGGCGATTTCTTTGCGCGCCGCCACGTTGCGCCGGTGCTTCAGCAACTCGAAGTTGCGCAGAGCCAAGACGTCTCAGTAAACGATTGCTTCAAACCGGTTTCGCGATACTGGGACCGCATCTCGCGACCCGAACAGCTTCTGACCGCGCTTCCCGCTGCGATGCGTGTGCTCACTTCACCTGCGGAGACCGGCGCCGTCACCCTGAGCTTTCCGCAGGACGTTCAGTCTGAAGCTGCAGAGTTCCCCTCGGATTTCTTCGCCCACCGGACCTGGAGCATCCCTCGCCCACGCGGAGATGCCGACACCTTCAATCGAGCGGCTGCACTTATCCGCTCCGCCAGTCAGCCTCTGATCATCGCCGGAGGTGGTGTGATTTATTCGGAAGCTTCCGCCGCGCTTGCTCAGTTCGCTGCGCAAACCGGAATTCCCGTCGCCGAAACCCAAGCTGGGAAAGGATCGCTGCCCTTCGATCACCCGCAGAACCTCGGCGCCATGGGTGTGACCGGTACGCCGGGGGCAAATGTCATGGCCCGCGAAGCCGATCTCATCATCGGAATCGGCACCCGCTATAGCGATTTCACGACCGCGTCCAAAACTGCCTTTCAGAATCCCGCGGTTCAGTTCATCAATATCAACGTCGCGGAGTTCGATGCCGCCAAGCAGATGGGCCTGCAACTGGTTGCAGATGCCAAGGTCGCCTTGGAAGAACTGGCGCGAGCGGTGAGCGGCTATCGGGTGTCCTCCGATCACGAGGATTGCATCGCGCACTTCCGTTCCCAGTGGGAGAAAGAGGTCGAGCGCCTGTTCCATCTCCAGCACGGCCCACCCGTGAGTCAAAGCGAAGTGATTGGCCTGGTCAATTCTGTATGCGAGCCCAGGGACGTCGTGGTGTGTGCCGCAGGCAGCCTTCCGGGCGACCTGCACAAGCTATGGCGTGCGCGTGATCCCAAGAGTTATCACATGGAATATGGCTATTCCTGCATGGGGTATGAGATAGCCGGAGGTCTCGGCGTAAAGATGGCTGCACCTGACCGCGAGGTCTTCGTCATGGTGGGAGACGGCTCTTACCTCATGATGGCGCAGGAAATTCACACCTCCCTTCAGGAACACTGCAAGCTCAACGTTATCGTGCTCGATAATCACGGTTTTGGGAGCATCGGGGGGTTAAGCCAGGCGTGTGGCAGTAGCGGATTCGGCACTCATTACCGTTATCGTGAGGGCGGGCAACTCGCGGGCGATGTGGTACCGGTCGACTTCGCCGCCAACGCTTCCAGCATGGGCGCGTCCGCAGTGCGGGCCCGCACGGTCGATGAAATCCGGCATGCGCTCATCCTCTCGCGTGCCGCAAAGCAAACTACAGTTACGCTCATCGAAGTAGACGAGAGCGTGCGTGTACCCGGCTACGAATCTTGGTGGGACGTTCCCGTCGCCGAGGTTTCAGAGATAAAGGCGGTGCGTGAAGCGCGCCGCGATTACGAGCGGAATATCAAGCGGGAGCGGCATTTCGCCTGACTGAAGAGGAGTTAGTAAAGGTGAGAATAAAGACTCAATCCTACATTAACGAGGTGCTGAGTCACTCCTTACCGGTGCCGCCCGATAAGTCCGGTGTGCTAATTTCTCTCACCCGCGAGCAGGCAAAGTGGAACACCATCAGCTTCTCCGTGCGCCGCCTGATTGCAGGGCAGTACTGGCAAAGCCATACGCAGGACCAGGAACGTGTAATTGTGATTCTGGGCGGTACGGTGGTGGTGGATTGGGGTGAGGGCGCTTACGAAATTAGCGGCCGAGAGAACGTATTCAGCGGCTATCCATACGCCGTCTATCTTCCGTGCAACACGCCGTTCGAAATTGCAGCCGGCACTACCTGTGAATTCGCCGATGGAAGAGTACCGTCTTCCGCCCAACTAAAGCCGCGCCTGATTACTCCGGCAGACTGTCGTGAGGAGATTCGTGGTGGTGGCAACGCCACCCGCCAGATTGTAGACATCATCCGTCCTGATTTCCCCGCCGACAAGCTCATGGTGTGCGAGGTCTATACACCCAGCGGGAACTGGTCGAGCTACCCGCCCCACAAACACGACGTGCACAATCCCCCCGGAGAGGTGGACCTCGACGAAATCTACTACTACCGGATCAATCGCCCGGAGGGGTACGCGTTTCAGCGCCTGTACGATGCCGCTCATACCCGTGATAACACCCTGACCACAGTCGATGGCGATCTGGTCTTGATAAAAGACGGCTACCACCCCGTAGTCGCGGCCCACGGCTACGACGTTTATTACCTGAACATACTTGCCGGCAGCGCCCGCTCGATGGCTGCAAGCGATGATCCTCGCTATGCCCATCTTCGGCGCACCGGTCTGGAACGGGATCCGCGTCTCCCACTGGTGCGTGCGGAACTTTCGCTCGTAAGTTCGTAAAACTTTTAACCCGGATTCCCCCGGAAGGAGCAGTGAGGAATGTCTCATAAGATCGGAATCATAGGCGCGGGAGGCGTGGGCAGCATTCACGCCGCGATCCTGGTCCGGGATCACCGAGTCCAGCTGCACAGGCTGTTTGACAGTGAGATGTCACGCGCCCAGGCTCTGGCGGGCCGCTTCGGGGTACAAGTAGCTCCCTCGCTGGATGCTCTCCTCAACGAATGTGATGCTGCCTTCGTCTGTACTCCTAATACGACTCATGAGGAAGTCGCCACCCATGTCCTCGAAGCCGGCAAGCACATTTTCTGTGAAAAGCCTTTTGCCTTGAATCTGGAATCAGCCACACGCCTCCGTGATCGCGCGTCGCGCGCCGGCGTTACTTATCAGGTGGGACACAACCGCCGCTTTGCGCCCGTCTACAAAGTCCTGAGCCAGGCCATCGATTCGGGCGAACTGGAACCGCTTTCAGTACATGCCAAGATGAACCGTGGTGAACTGGTGAATCCACCCTGGGTCTGGGATGCCAGGCTTACCGGCGGTTTTCTGTATGAGACTCCCGTACACATGTTCGACCTCATGACATTTTTCTTCGGCAGGGTGGAATGGGTTGAGGTAGCAGCTCGGGCGCACCTGAACGGCGAACTTGACGATTTTTCCATTCTTCTCGGCTTTCAATCCGGCCTTCAGGCCACGATGAAAACCTACGCCCACGCCAGTTGGCATTTCCCGTTCGAGCGCTTTGAAGTATACGGAATGCACTCCACGTACGAAACTTTCGAGATGGAACGGATCTCCCTCACCAGGGGGCTCGAGTCCAAGACCACGACCCATGACTTTTCACTTGCTACCATGCATGAAAAGTGGGGTTACGTGGAAGAAGATCGCCTTTTTGTCGATGCGCTCGAAGGCAAGTCCGCTTCGCCGGTTACGGCTGAAGACGGATACAACGTGGTTGAACTGATCGAAGCTTGTTATCAGAGCGCGCGTGAGGGCATGCGCGTCCACGTTGGCGCGCTGGTAAGGAAATAAGCCGATGCGTCCTGGGGCCAGAATCCACTTTGCCTCCGCGCCGGTGAGCTGGGGAATCCAGGATGATCCCGGCCCCGCCTGGGAACAAGGCTATGAAGGAATTCTCGGGGAGATTGCTGCAGCCGGTTACACCGGAACAGAACTGGGTCCTTACGGTTACTTTCCAACCGATCCTGCCATTCTGAAGAAAACCCTTCAGCGCATGTCGCTCACCCTGCTGTCGTCATTTGTTCCCGTCCCCATCACCGAACCTGCGAAAACTGCAAAAGTCATCGAGCACGTCCGTCGCGTGGGATCGTTGCTTGCTGCTCTCGGGGCGAGACTTCTGGTTCTCTCCGATTGTCAGACCTCTGAGCGGCGCAGCATAGCTGGGCGCGTGCCGGTGAACGGAACTAAATCGTTATCCGCAGAGCAGTGGAAGCAGGTGGGCGCCGTGGTTAGCGAGGTGGAGAAAGCTGCCGCCGAGTACGGCCTTGGACTGGTCTTTCATCCGCATGTGGCAACCTTCGTCGAAACGCCCCGCGAGATTGAATCGCTTTTCAACACGCTTTCTTCCACTAATGTCGGCCTTTGTCTTGACACGGGCCACTGCGTTTACGGCGGCGGCGATCCAACCGAGGAAGCCGCGAAATATCGTTCGCTCCTGCGCTACGTTCATATTAAAGACATAGACGCAACTGCGCTGGGGCGCGCCCGCTCAGAGCATCTGGACTTCGAAGGAGGCATCGGCGCCGGCGTATTCTGCCAGACAGGACTCGGCTGTATTGATTTTGAGTCGTTCTTTCGATTGCTTGCCGCCATGGACTACTCCGGATGGGCAGTGGTGGAGCAGGATGTCATCTACGGCAAGTCTAAGGTCCAGCCGCTTGAGACTGCTCGCGCGAGCCTAAATTACCTCGCGACCTTATTAGCTGGGAAATCTGTGCCGGCGCCTGCCTAAGCGCCGTTTAATCTCATTTGCGCACCGAAAGCTTGAGTGTACTCCGCTAAAACTGCACGCGCCGCATCCTGCTTGGCCACGAGTGGATTCTTCAACAGCGCGGCCATCGCCGCTTCGTGCGAGCGCTCCACGCATGCTTTCACCGTCAGCCGCTCATATTCTTTAACTTGCAGCAGCAGTTCGCGGACCTGATCGGGAACTCGTCCAGCCGTGACCGGCTTCACTCCGTTCCGCGATACTTCACACGGCAGCTCAACCGCGTCATTGGAATCCAGGTCTTCGATTGCGTTGTCATTACGGGTAGTCAGCGGAATCAGTCGGGGTTCCTGGGAATGAAGAGCCTGCAGCACCAGCAGGGCGATACGCTCATAGCCGGAAAATTCCGAATAGAGTTCCCGGTCTTCCTGCTTCTTCCCGGCAGTCGCTTCGATGCTGAAGTACGACGCGTTGCGCTCTCGCAGATAGTCTTCATACACCGCTATAAGTTCGCTTTCTTTCGCAGCAGCCAGTGTCTTGAAAAGCTTTACATTCATTGCCGCCACAGCCTGGCCGCGTGAATTGCCGTTGTTCCGGGTGTTGCTGATGGCGGCCTTGGTGAAATAGTAAAAATAAAGGTATTCCGTCGGAAGCAAGCCCAGTTGTTGAATGAACTCGACGGGAAAAAGCTGGTGCCGATAACATTTTTCGATCAGCTCCGGCAAAGAGAGCACCGTGGGCAGCAGGTCTGTTCCTTCGGAGTTCCTTATCGAGCGTACCCAACCTAGGTGATTAAGACCCAGATAATCGAACTTCAAATCAAACGGATTTTTTTCCAGGACCTTGGCAATCGCCTCGAAGGTCTCCAGGGGCGTGTCGCACACGCCAATGATTCGCGCCCCGGAATGGTTCAATAGACCCTGCGAAATTATTCCCACCGGATTGGTGAAATTGATGATGGTCGCTTGCGGCGCAACCCGCTCCATTATGCAGGCATACTCCAGCATCGCTCCAAGATTCCGCATGGCGCAGGCAAACCCGCCCGCTCCTACCGTCTCTTGTCCAACCAGTCCGTGCGCCAGGGCGATGATTTCATCTTTGATGCGAGCGTCGATTCCTCCCACCCGAATGCTGGTAATGATATAACTCGCGCCCTCTAACACTGCTTCTACGGTGGTCTCCACCGTCAGGCGCGCCCGGAAGCCACTGCGTTTCGCCATCTGATCGGCTACGCGTTGAATAATCCTCAGTCGTTCGGGATCGACATCCCAAAGCGCCAGTTCATTCAGGTCCATTCCGGCGCCCGCCTCTGCTAAACCATGGACCAGCAATGGCGTCCTGACTCCCGCAGCTCCAATCAATGCAATTTTCATGTTCAGATTCGTTTCATCATCCTCAACATCTTTGACCGCGACGGAATCGCCGACGATCCTCCGGCCGAGGTAGTCGCCATCGCTCCACAAACGTTCCCGGCACGAAGGCAGTCTTCCAGCGACCAGCCGGAAAGATATCCGTGCAGAAAGCCACCATTAAATGCATCCCCAGCGCCGGTCGCATCTACCGACTTAACTTTAATAGATCTGATTTTTCGCAGTCGCCCGTTCTGTACTGCTATACAGCCATCCTGCCCTAATTTAATGACCGGTACCCGCGCCGACATCGACAACTTTCGTGCCGCCCGTTCCACGCTGCTCTCTCCTGTCATCGTCTTCGCTTCCACTTCGTTGGGAAAGGTGAACTCGCAGTGACGTAACAAGGACGGCAGTTTCGCAGACTGTAGGACGTTCGGATTCCAGCCCAGATCGGTGGAGACTGTCAGGCCGAGTGATCGCAAAGCTCGCAGTCTCGAAGCCCAAAGTTCAATCGGCGCAGGCGTACAGGCAAGATGAACATGTTTGGCCTTCGAGAGTTGCTTCCTGACTGCATCGCGTGCCAGCAATTTGTGCAGTTCACGATTGATCGGATCGTGGGTGATCATCATGCGCTCACCATCATGAGCGGCGCATACTGTCAGAGCGGTGGAAAACTTGCTGCTGTACTCGCAGCTAGTCGTTGCGATCCCGCTCTGCTCCAGCCTTAACCATGCCGGATTGTGCCGAGCTTCCTCGCCGACTCGCGTTACTACCGCCGTCTTCGTCCCCAGACCGGCGGCTATCAGCGCAGTCGTTGCGACTCCGCCCCCTGGAATTTCCGCGAAAAATGCGGTTTTCACCTCCTTCCCCATGCTGGGCGGCATCGGAAGACGATAGAAGACCAGATCGAGGAAGAATTCACCAAATACGACCAGCTCGGCACTCATCGTAGCTATTCCGATGATAACAAACTGGGAATCACTCCCGGCCCGCCCTGGACTGGGTTTCGAGAGGTTCCCCGGTTGAAGACGGAATGCACAGAGAAAGTGCTGGTTGCTACTGCCCTTTTGGGGTCTGATTTCATTCCGGTGCACTCTGGCCTGGTTCTGACACGGCGCTGTTACAGATTGCCTTTTCGGTCACTGCTTCCAAACGCATTTGCTTGATCGCCAATGTCCCCGGCACAAGCCGCCATGTTTTTTGTAAGTAATCTCGAGATATACATTGTGCTGACCCGGTAATTGTGGATGGCCTGGAAGACCTTGTAACCGATGATCAGCCCGGCTCTTCGCGGCTTCCATGGTCGCCTGCCGAGGCTGACGAGCAAGCCTTTCAGTCCGGGAGGATTTGTGAAATCAGCCATCGTCGATCTGCTTTTGCTCCCATGTTCCTGCTTAATTCTGACCAGCACAACACGCGGTCAGAGTATCGCGAGTACCCTCACAGTATCATCCGTTCCGGCATGTCGGGGCTCGAAGCACTATTCGACGATGGTGACGCTTACAAGTCAGTAATGACAAGCCTAGGTTGGTCAGAAGTCGCGGGTTTATTTCGATTTGTAAGATGTTGCGGACTATAAGACTGGCTTGCGCCTTTTTGCCCTTGGTCATCCTGGCATGCTGCGGAGGAGACACCGCGCCCTCGAAAAAGAGGGCAGCGCATTGAGCTTACGCAGCTTTAGCTAACCGTTTTGAGCCGACGATTTCGGCTTCAGCTTGCATCCAATCTTCCCTGTCAAACCCATCCACCTTGCCGCGAAGTTCATATAGCTCAAAGGCCCTGCGCCGGATGAGTTCTTCGTAAGTCGGTGTGTCGGGCGACTGGATCATCTCAGATTTAGATCGTTTCATTCAATTCTCCTAAGGGTTTAGCCCACAGTATCCCTATAGAAACACTTTAGAAACGCCAACAAACGCCGAGAAGAACTTTTTGGTAAACCGGCTCCACAGTTGCTGCGGCCCGCCAACGAGTCACCAGGGGTGCGTAGTTATCGATAAATCACCTCTCTAACAATGTCGGCGGTGTCAAGGCGTTTTGAGCACACGGCTCCGAGTCGAGCGCGATTTGACTCTGGTTGAGATTTGCCAAACTAACCTTATCCGGTTCGATGGACAACTCATTCAGGTCACGATTGTGATTTGCCCGCAATGCAAATCAGCCCTGTGACCAGGGCTTAATTCAAGCGGGATTCCGATAGCTTTCTCCGCGTGTCGGTCAACGGCGAGAGTGGCTCGCGCCTCGCTCGTGAAAGTGACGAAGGGGCCCTGTGATCACGCGCTATGTTTCAGATGGTCTCTGGGCTTTGCCGTTGCCAGTTCGGGACGGCCAATGGACTCTGCGCGCATGGACCTCGAATAATCCGAGCAGCAACTTCTTATCCGAGAGCCTATTCCCCATTAATTTGAAGCGGGCCCCGCACAGCGAGCATCTGCCCCGCAACCCAGGTTCGTCGGGGCTCGATTAAAATATCAGCTGTGCCTTAGGTTTTGGTTTTCCCACCACAGAGACGCCAGTGTCGCACGGAGAGAACGCTCATGCCTAAAGAAAAACGAACATCGGAATGGGTCGAATGGTTCTATGCTCGGACGAACCGACCGCCAAGGAGCCTGGAACTTACCCGCAGTTGGATGGTGGGCATGGCGTCAAAGCGCAGGGAGACTATCCCGGGCGATCGTGAGCTACGCAACGCGGCACTTTTGAGCGCGAAGGCACTGTCGTTGTGACGCACGAAAACGACGAAAACGGCAATACACCCTGTGGCAACGAGAGCCAGGCTGCTCGGTTCGGGCACGACAAATAAGGCGCTGATAAATGTGACGTCTCCCGAGGGGTTCAACTTGAAATTCAAATTCCCGGTTCCTACGAGATCGATGCTCAACGATAACGGTATGTTGCAATCAGCATCGAAGCATCCCATCAGTGTGCCGGATATGTCCACCAGGTGTGTCTTATCGGCGTTTTGGACCTTGAAGGGTCTCACGTCGAGGTTCAGGTCCCCTGGAAAGGTAACGGTGTTGGTAGAAATTCCATTAAAAATTCCAATGTTCAACCCGGAAACCACAAAGTTAAATGTCAACGTGTCATCCGCCGAACAAGGTGCTACGCAGGTTATCTCAGGGATAACGGTCGTGCCCGAGCCGCGGAAAATGTGATTTGATTCGGTCGGATTGGGATTGAACAGTCCAGGCACTTGGATTTTCCAGCCAACAATCGGAGTGTTCGCGGGATTGATGCCTAACAGAAGCTGCGTCACTTCAAGAGGACTGTCGGCCCAAGCCGAGGTCGCAGCGAAGATGGCGAGGAACAGAGTCAGGCCAAGGGTCTTCATAAAAACAATCCTCCACCGGACGCCGTAAGTATATTCCCGCGCTGACGGTCCTTCAATTTGCTAAGAGAAAATTCTTCGAGGGTTAGCTCCGCTCATCCTCTCGTTCTCTGCTGTCGAAATTCTTAAGGGGTGGCACAATCGGCTGGTGTAATGCCCCTGCGCCATCAAGCTTCCTGAGACGGCAGCGATCAAATCAATCTCGACCAGATTCTCGCCATTCGCTTCTCTTTTATTTGTGTGGCTCCCAAGCGGCGGCCATCCTACGCGGGAGAGCAGGACTTTCAAAGCTAGAGCATTTTTGAGAAAAAAAAAGAAGGAGCTGGGCAGCTCCTCCTATGAATATACAACCAGTCGAGCTAAAAGATCAGCTTGGCTCCGAGTTGCAAGCGGCGGCGTCCAATTCCATCGGTAATGATATTTCCTGCAAACGTGTCACCCCCATTTGCGTTGAAGGCCAGACTGCCGAACGGGTTTACGCCATTAACCGTGTTTGCGGGTTGGCGCAGTTTACAACTTGGTTCGGAATTCCCAGCCATTGATGGTTGAACAGATTGAATGCCAGCACCTGAAGTTGCGGGTTGAGGCGTTCGGTGATGCGGGTGTTTTTGAAAACGGCCATGTTCACGGTATTGACGGCTTGACCACGCTCAGTGTTACGGTTCACTCCGAGGAAGGGCGAACCGAAGAACTTGGCAGCGTTCACGTAAAAAGCGTTGCTTGTTCAGCGATGAAAGCCGTTCATTTTTCGCCAGCTACAAAGCTGAGATCAGCTCGGTATTGCCAAGTCTCTACGTATTGTGACCTTATGGCGTTCCCAATATCTCGTCGGATGTCGGCAGCCTGATTCTTGCCGTACGCCCTTTCCAGAATGCTGCCGAACTCTTCGTCTGGCGATTGCTCGTATGCTGCCCAGTTATCGCGTTCAACCAGCATAAGAAACTGTGGAATCTCCCCGCCAGTCAGAAGCTGATACCAGCGAATTCGCTCGGAATATACGGCTTTAACCATTGCCTCTTTGATCTTGGTCTGTGCCGCAACAAACGTCTCCAGTTCTTCAGGTTTAACCAAGACACGCATCACCGCCAGCTTGGCCGAAGGTTTGGACCATTTCCTCGGCGCTGCACTTAAATCCGGCAAGTAACGGTAGTAGCTCTCCCACTCACCATCCAGATATGGCTCCACCTTCGCGGCCGGATCATCTTCCTCTCCTCCGACTTTCTGATCGCTTTCATCCACGTCTTTCCAACTGTGATCGAAGCTGCACACCATATAGGTTCCGCTCGCCTCGCCTGACACAATTTGCCAGACATGAAAAGACCACGTGTCTTTCATCTTCTGGTGCCAAACCCAGTGTCGTTTGCGAGCGGTTTCATACTGCGCGGTCATACCAGGCTTCGCTTTATTTACATGGAAGTATGCGATGTCCCCGGACCTCTGAGGCGCGTTCTGAGCCGCGCTCGCCGTCGCAATTGTCACACTTAGCACACAACCAATCACGCTGAAGCGCATACGAATTCCAAACGAAATGGCCAGCATTCTGCCGATTCGCGTAAATAGACTGGATGAAAATGAAGTAAGGGTTGAAAACAGGCGATTTAACCAACTACATGGCACAGGGTGGTGTTTTTAGGGCCCGTCGAACATACGAATCAGGGATTCGCTAAATCTTCTGTTGCGCGCCAGCGTGATAACCCGCGCGACCGCAGAGATTACCTTTTTCGGATCTCGTTTTGAATGTAATGTCTCTCACTGCTAAGCTGCCTATCAGGATCACAAAGATCGAAAACAGAGCTTCAGAAGGTGTCAGGTGCCTTAGCCTGAAAATGCGCGTCATACAGAACTCCAGACCACGCCCCTTTGGAAAGTTTGATGGTATGAATCAGAAACACGCAATACTGATTGAATACCTGCAGAGCAGGAGGCGAGAGCTGCCAATTTGGAAGTCAGAGGATTTCGGCCTCTAAGCCAAGACAGCGCGGAGAAGGGCTTTCCAGTCACGCGGCCCTGCACTTTACTATCGTCACTTTGCGGCCATGCCGTCGGGCTCGGAACAGGACCGCCTAACCGGGAAATCATCGGAAGTAATCGCACTGAATAGGCAGCTGGACTCGGCGTTTCGATTTCCTTAGGTGTCTGGATGCTCGTTAGATAAGTACGCAATTCGGAGTGACGAAATCAGATGATTTCGCTCAGAACACATGTTCCCGACCTGTATTTGGTGAAATGCAGATTTCGCCAATCATCGCCAGCCTTCTCCTCCAGTGTCCCCTAGTTCGTGATCAGGCTCATCTAGAATCAACTCGGACACGGGATGGGATCTGAAATCAGATCTTTGGAGCAGCATCTGAACGTGTAATCTGATGATACTGAGGTCGTTAGGGAGCAGGAGATACCCAGTGTGCTGGCGTTATCCACACACCCGCTGTTGCATTTCTTATGGGAACTGGGCAGTGGACGTTCTTTCTTCGATCGTCACGAATGACGCGCCTGTGCGGGCAGAAGCGAGTGGTCGCCGCTTGATCTGCTGGTCGCACGGGCCGATCAGTGGAGGCCGGCGCCTCCCTATTCCATACTCACGTCGTGCTTTATCAAGTTGCATTTCTCTATGTACTGAATCAGGACTTCCTCGAAAAGCTCGTTTGTTAAGGCGAGACGGCTGTGGTTGATCTTCATGGTGCCTGATTGCCAAACTCATGCCGCCGAGTGTCGGAACGTTTTTTCTCCCTGGTGGAAACGCGGATCAAAGGGCTTATAATTCGGCGCATCTAGCAGAGATGCAGGGAGCCCCTTCAGGCTCCAGAGCACTGTTTCTCGCTAAATGGCTGAGTGGGAACACTGGGAAGTGGCCCACTCAGCTTTGATTTCAACCAGCGTGTTTTCAGCATGTGTCGCAACAAAGCTAGCAGAAAGCAAAGCCTTTTAGGGCAGGGATGACATGAGTGCAGCCATATGTCGCTGTGTATGATCGCCGAACTGAGTACCTTCAAGGCGTCATCAAACCTTCCGGAGACATAGTACATATAGGACTGATTGGCTTGCAGAAGAGGCGAAAGGGGTTCCAGGTCCACGGCGCAGCCAATCTCCAAAATCGTTCCGAGACGCACCCAGGTGGCCTTTCGGAAGCAGACCGCGTTCCATGGCCAAGAGGCTGAACAGGCTCTGCAGTCAAGTGCTCATTGAGAAACCCGTCCGCCGTAGTCCGCCAGTAATCTCCCCAGGGGAGAATTCTCGCATCAAAATGTTCGCTGTGAGTTGCACTAAATCAATCTTGATCTCGACGCTTTGCGTCCTCACCCTACCTTCCCTCTACGCGGCGCAAGAGAATCATGAAGAAGCAAGGGTCGACCCTGGGCGGTTAACCCAAGACGATGGCTTGTCCATCCTTTCAGCCGCATTGGACCTACCTGTTAGACGATCTGCCCGGCAGGATTGCTCTCATCTCGTGCACGCAATTTACGAAAATGCGGGGTTTTCGTATCCGTATACACGATCATTCGATCTTTACAACGGGATTCAGAATTTTCAGCGAGTAACTCAGCCACAACCCGGCGACCTCGTAGTATGGCGCGGACACGTCGGCATTGTTGTGAATCCTACGCAGCACGCATTCTTCAGCTCAATGCGCTCCGGCCTAGGGATGGATGACTACGAAGCACCGTATTGGAAAAAGCGAGGGCGCGCACGTTTCTACCGCTACATTGCCACCAATCCGGCACAGGAGATGACGACCACAAAACCCCGCTTCAGGCCAACGAGAAACGAACAATAGGACTGTGATTTTCGCGGCTTCCCTTCATGCAGAGAATGACAGAGCTGCCCGGCTTTCCATACAACATATTTCCCATGTCCAGAGTAGCGATGCATTAGCATCTCATTTGGCAAGCATGCAACAGGCTCGCACGGGATCCAGTGACCCAGAATCTCCAGCTTGCCGGGACACTCGGAATATCCGGCCCTAGGTAGGGCTCCTACTCAGCTGCGTATGGAAGACAAGACGGCATGCCGCCGCTAGATGAGCTGCAATCCACATGCAAAAACAAACAGGGCCACGAGTTTTTCCGTTGCCAGTCATTCTCGTGGTCCGGATTTACCCATCATGAAGATCCATACAGTAAAAACTGCATTTTAGGACAGTCACAAACGCCAAAGGCTGCGGCTTATTTGCCATTCGACATCGAAGGGGTGGAGAAAAAGAGCCAATGCCCACAACCGTTCAACACAAAAAGTGTGCTAATCCAAACTGCAGTTGCCCCGTAACTGAAGGCGAATACTGCGGCCAGGCTTGCGCTATCGCCACTCGTGAAGCATCGGCAGGTATGTCTAGCGGATGCGGATGCAATCATAGGGATTGTCGGGCTGCAAGGTTTGACACCTGAAAAGGCCTACGGTGTAAACCGTGACCCTCCGGCGGAAGCCCGGGCGGAAGACCAGGAACTCACGGGTAAGTGATTCTACGAGGCTGCATCAACCCGCTCATTCAGGCAGACCTGCTGGCACGTCAATCGCTCGTCGTCGGTTTTTTGCAGATCACATTTGCGCCCAACATTTCTCCTATGCGTTGGGAATTCCGACCTAGTCACGACAGTTAAGCGAAATCTGGAGGGTCGCCTTGCTTCCCCGCAAATCGCAGGGGGCGGAAAAGACGTTGGGAGATCCTACGCGGAAAGATGATGCGCAGGTCGCTTCCAGCATCCAAGGCTCATGCAGTCGGAGTTCCAGCATTATTGCTACATCAATTCCGATATGGCGGTCTCGGGAAACCAAGATGCTCAAAGGCCTTGACCATCGCTTCACGTTCATCATCATTTCTCTGCTTGCCGCGCGATCGCTTCTCGCACAGACGGATACGGCGATCAAGAATGTGTTCTGGCAGCCCAATGAGCTGCAACCTGGTTCTGTGATCTTCTTAACAGTAGAACTGAATCACCCGGCTTCAAAGATGTCCGGGACACTCCTCGGGAAGGAACTCTTGTTCTTCCACTCCCGCGAGGCAAAGGTTTGGTATTCACTCGCAGGCGTCGATGTCGAAACCACCCCCGGGAGCTACGACGTCGGAATCAGGGCCGCGCTCTCTGTCGGTCGAGTGTCGCGCACATTGAAACCAGTGGAGATTGGCAGCGTCACATTTAGAACAGGTGACGTGAGTGTACCGGAGAACTTCGTACAGCCTGATAAAGCCAGTCAACGAAAGATCGAAGCGGATCAAACTCTTAAGAAGCACGCATTCGCGCATTTTATCCCGACACCGCAGTGGTCTGGCGATTTCATTAAGCCGGTTGACGCCGGCCCGACTGATTCCTTCGGCATGACTCGCATTTTCAACGAAGAGTTGACGAGCGAGCATCGAGGCACCGATTTTCCCGTCAAGGAAGGATCGCTGGTGGTGAGCTCTAATTCAGGGACAGTGGTTTTGGCGCGCCGACTATTCTATGAAGGCAACTGCGTGATGCTCGACCACGGACAGCATTTGTTCACCATTTATATGCATCTCTCGAAGATACAAGTAAGAGAAGGCCAGAAAATGCACAAAGGGCAACGCTTAGGCTTGACCGGTGCTACGGGCCGGGTCACCGGCCCGCACCTGCACTTTGGCGTGCGCTGGGAGGGTGCCGATATTAATCCGACGAAGCTGCTCGCATTGACTCTCCCACAGACAGACAGAGTTGTTCGAGCTGCCAATCGGAGGCGATAGCTCTTGCAAACGCGCGGCTACAATAAAGAATGGCTCGAAACGAAAGATTGGTCAACAAATAAGTCGAATACCTGAAAGTGCCAATAAACGCCAGAGCCCTTCACGGCACCTTGAGCCTAGCTGAGCGGCGTATCCTTGACTGCCTTAATTGCGGGCTGCGATTCGGACAGTCAGGCGCTTTCGCAGAGTATGCAGCAGGACAGAGCTCAAAACGAGGTGATGCGACTATGAAGGGCGAAACTGGTGAACTCTGGAAAAGGCTCTGCGCTCAGGCTGCGGAAGAGCAAGACTCTGAGAAATTGCTAGAACTGGTCAAGGAAATCAACCGACTACTGGATGAAAAAGAAGCGCGGTTGATACGAGAACGCGAAGAGCGACAGAGGCGCTCGATCAACGGTTAGTTTTAGTGCAGAGCCCCGGTTTTCATCGGGACTTCTTTTACTCTTGGGGCGGTGGTGCAACGGAGCACGGCGCGATCTTAAACGGGGGCGTAACGTGATTCGGCGTAGATGCAGGTTCAACCCCTGCCCGCTCCATTTGGTTTGCGTTCTCTACACATTGCGGCGGGGCCGGCAGCAAGGAGCCAACAAGCTCCACGATTGCACTAATTTTCATCCACTTACGTGCCATTCCTGACCGTTAACTAGACGTCTTAAACTCTGCCGCGAGCGGTCCTTGGGAGGGCTGTTCGATCAAACCGGCCTGCCAAGCTTCCGGGAGAGGCAGGCAGGCCGATTTTGCAGCTACAGAATTGGAGGCCTCGCTATCGAGACTCTCGGAAATCGCGAGACGAGGAAACAGCGCACTCGCTTCTTCTTGACTGAATCGAGAGTTGGAGCCAATGGCTGTGATGGCAGCAATGGAGTATTCATGATGATACCGATCGGGACTGTATGCGGGTTGAAATTGCCGAAGGAGCTGAGCTATTCGAGCAGAATTGGTAATTCAATTTAGAGCGCCTCTCGATCTCTCAATCGCGAAGGCGCAGGATTCGGGATAACGTGTCTTCGTGGTTAAGGTTGTTCTCAGTATACGCCCTTACATTGCATCGTGCCCGGAACTCGGATGCTTGCGTGCGCCAGACATCGACCAGGGTCTTACTAATTGCTAATTGTGCGTTTAGCAGGTACGATGCCTTTGTACGTTAGACCGACTCGGTCGTGAGCAGTTCTCGCCTCATCAGCAAGTAATCTGCGCATATTTCCTTCCGAATCCCTCCAGCGTAATTATCACAAAGGAACAAGAGTACAACAACATGGAACAAGGAACAGTGAAGTGGTTCAACGATGCTAAAGGCTACGGTTTTATCAGCCGTCAGGATGGCGAAGATGTCTTCGTGCATTTTTCCGCCATCCAGGCGGGAGGATTCAAAAGCTTGCAGGAGGGGCAGACCGTGCAATTTGAGATCACCAAGGGACCCAAGGGCTGGCAAGCGGAAAATGTGAAGGCACTCTAAGCTGCCGACCACTTCAAAGAGGCGAGATCAAGACGAGATCAAGAAGAGATTGCCTCTTCCTGCTTGCATATCGGAATGAAGATTTAACGTAGAGCGTCTGCGAGAACATTGTGATCAACATCTTCGTTCGAAACTTGGATCCGACCACCACCGAAGCGCAATTGCAGGGCGTTTTCTCGGCTTACGGCATTGTGGACACGGTCACCATCGTGAAAGACCGCGATACCAGTGGACCACGCGGTTTCGCGTTTGTCGAAATGATGAATGACGCTCAGGCCAGGACGGCAATCGAAGCTCTAAATGGATTCCGCTTGAATGACCGCCCAATGGTAGTGAACGAGGCCCGCCCGAAGCCGGAGCGCGACTCCACTCGGAACTCGTCGCGAGAACACAGGCGTCACAGAATCTGAAAATCCGGGTACTCCGGCACTTGCCTTCAGTCGATTGGTTTTTTTATGGACTCTCTTTGACGCCATCATCCGGCATAACATACTGACATCCCTTTTGGGCGGGGTGCTGGAAGTAGTTAAACGCAAAAAGCACGCACAATCAGGGTTGCATAAACTTGGGCCTGCCAAACCCCAAACTTTCTTAAAGGAGAAAGAGCAACAGCCAAAACGCCGAGTTCCGGTGACTGCGTTAATCGCCTGGATCACGTTTTCACGCTAAAGAGTGGAACGACAGGTCGCTAATCAGATGGCAGAACGGGTGTAAATGACAACGCCCAACTTGCACCGAGCGAAACAGAATCGCTCATTGAAGAGTGCGGATGGAAGCATAGCGACAGTGGCGACTCGGCGGGGGAGAAACTACTTGATCTCCGGGAAACAAAGCCAATCCACTTGACTCCGACCGGCCTTCTCATGAAAGGCGATTACACCAGCTACTCGGACGATGGACGTTTCGCCCACAATCCGATCCGTTTTCGAAATGCTAAAGATTTTCTGTCTCTTGCGACATACAGTACCTGCCACATGCCAAGTATGAAGCAGATAATCATCAGCGGAATTTCCGCAAACATATCAAGTCTAATCGGTGCGGTTACGGTGTTCGCCCATCGATCCATCCGAATCTCATAGCACGCTAGTAAGAACAGGAATCCTGCTGACAGTGCCAATTGTAGTCGCCGTACAGGAAAAAGGACGGCTGCGAGACCGAATACGACAACACCTGCAAGAGAAACGACGACGATCCATCGGTCCACGTGCATGTGAGTATTCTAGCGGGCTTCCCCCGAAAGCTAATCCCAGTCATCCCCTACCTAACTGTCGATATCAAGCCATTTCACCCAACTGCCGGGACTATACTCTGGTCGTCCGGTGGAGGGATTATTTGTATGAAGACCCTTGGCTTGGCTCTGTTCTTTGCCATCCTCGCTGCGACCTCGGCTTGGGCCGACAGTTCTCTTGAAGTGACGCAGCTTCTTTTAGGCATCAATCCCGCGAACACGCCCATTGTTGGCTGGAAAATCCAAGTGCCTGGACTGTTCAATCCCAATCCGGCCGAATCGAATCACATTTTTCGCGGCTCGGGCACGACGATTGTCCCTCAAATAACCTGCTTAGCACCTTGTTCGGCGGATGACACGTCGACGTTTAACTTTGTGGTTTCCGGGTTGAACATTGGGATTTTTAATGGAGTTTCTACCGACACCGTTTCCTTTTCAGGGGACCTGAACCTCGACGTGAGGCCCTCTAGGCTCCCAAACGCCGATAGGACACACCTGGCGGACATAACCGGCACACTGATAGATGCATCGATCCTGAGTGCAACATCCCATTATCGTTGAGCATTGATCTCGTCGGGAACGCACGTTTGAACTTCCGTGTGAACCCATCGGGAGAAGTCACATTCATCAGCGCCCTGTTTGTCGTGCCCGAACCGAGCACGATGGCTCTCGTCGCCACGGGATGTGCCCTAATTTTTCGGCGTGTTCGCGCACAATGTCCATCGCTTGGCCGGAAACGAACCGCAACCGGGGAGTTGAGGGTGTAACTCACTGCTGTGCTAAACGATGCAGGGTAGCCCTGATTTTGAGTTAGTTTAAACAGCGCCTGTCCAGGATGCCAAATCCCGCCTGGTCTGACGTTCTCCCCGCCTCGGCGAACAAAAGATTCTGGAAGAAACGAGGCCTCGACGATGCAACGCGGTAGTTGAATTTCTGCCTTGTGGGCTTCTTTCAGAGCCAGCTTGTCTTTCCGTATTTGCAATTCAGTTACTCACAACAAAAGGGACAGTCGGAAAGATTGTGACATTGCCGTTCGAATCGACAGCTTTTACAACGAGAGTGTGATTTCCGTTCGCCAACTTCGTTGTATCAAACGATGACTCGTACCCAACGTTTGGGTCTACTTCGCCGGGGAATGCTTTGGGGATGTCAGGGCGACTCGTTCCGTATTGACTCGGGCCGATGAAAAGTCCATCAATGAAGACAGTTATTTGGATGATCGGGGATGAAGCAAAGGCCCACCCGCCAACCGTTGCTTTGGCGCCGGTGAGAGTATCTCCTGGTAATGGCATCTCAACATTGCCCATCGCCGAGAATGGGCTCGCATTGGTCTCGTGGTGGCGTAATTCGTAGATGATAGGTCGAGCGTCGGAGATCGGTCCCGCAATAACATAAAAATTCGATTCGAGTACCGCCTCTGGCGCCCATGTGAATGGCGTTGTGGCAATAAAGTAATTTGTACCATTCGGCGAGTCACCTGGCGCATTGAATCCGTGTGACCAGGGATATGCGCCTGGACTATACACCGTAATCCCGGATCCATTTTGGTCCATGTAAGCTCCCCATCGCTCTGGAGTTACGAGAAAGGGACTTTGCATAGGTAAATCGGGTATAATGAAAGTAGAGAGAGAATCGTAAGTCCAGGGATTTGTTCCGCCGTAATATTCGAAAGTATCGAAGCCACGGTTGATATAAACGGCTGGGTATTCCTGGCCCGCATTAGCATGAGTGTCGGATCTTAAGTGGACGATTTTGTAGTGAACCTTAAATGCCCGACCATGGCCCGGGACAGGTGTGACCCACTGTTCGATTGATACGTCACTAGGCACTGGGCTTCCTGAGCTGCCGCCAAAATATTCAGGAATCCAGAAAAGCGATCGAGTTTTAATGTATAAGGTGTCCGAAGTCATGCTCTGCGCCAACACTGGGCTCCCGTCAAAATCGTGGTCACCTGCTTGGACATTTCCCCAAAATCCTGGTTTCGAAATGTCGAGATTGTTGCCGTCCCACAATTCGGCCTGGACTTCGCGTCCTGGATCGTTGGCGTTCACATAGTTAACGCCATTTAGGCTGACCTCGGTTATGCTTCCACCCCAGTCCATCAGCAGACCAATTCTGGCGACCTCGTTTCCGGTGTCCGCTTCTAAAAACTGCATCGCACCACTCTGGTATGTTCTGATCACAGGCTCTGGATTTATCGCAAGGATCAACGAGGATGACTTAGAGATGTTGCCGCTCGTGGCCGTAAATTGAATGATCTTTTGACCAGTCGGTATGTCAGCAGGAATTGAAAATGTAATTTCTTGTGATGTACCGGCCGAGATCGTCAAAGGAGATGATGGAGATGAAGTGATGCCATTCTCGACGCCGCTCAGCCCTACATTCACGGGCTGATTGAATCCATTTAGATTGGCGATGGTCACTACTGCTGGCGAGCTACTTCTGCCGACTGTAGCAACCAAAGTTGCAGGGCCAACATTAAGGGTAAAATCCGGGGTCGGAGGCGGAGGAGGTGATGATCCCCCACCTCCACAGCTGCAGAGCAACAGTATGCAGGCGATTATGAGCAAGGAAAGGGAAAATCTTCCACACATAAAAACACCTCTGAAAACCTCAAGCGTTAGAGGAGTCCTCAAATGCCTTGGATCACATGGGCGCGCCGCGCCCTCCTACCGCTTCTGGCCGCACCACTTCGGAATGGACCCTATTATCCTACGCGCTAAATGCGAGCATTTTCCGCCACATGGTACATACTGCAAGCCACACTTTGAAGCTAAGGATTAGAAGATGAGGCACTTCGTTATCGGCCTGTTGGCGGGAATCACGATTGCGATTTGCGGGTATAAGCCTTATCAATCTGGTCAAATCACTGCAACACTCCCAGGTAATCTTGATGCTTTGCCTGCAACTGTTCACCAGTAACTCAAACTCCGACCTGCCGCGCAGATTCTGCAAACATGGATCCTTCATGAAAAACGGCCAGCACGCGAAGCCCGTCGCCACGCTGCGCTCCAGCCACTCGAGGGCCGGCCTGCACCGACCGATCAGCGCTACCAAAGCTTACCCGGGCCTGGGAGCCGACATTGTTATGGAATCATCACACCAACTACTGGGTGGAGCATGGGCTATTGCTCTCAAAAACACTTCTTTTCCTGTCCACGCCGATTCCCTCGCCTCAAAGGCGTTTGGTCACAGTACCTTCAGTGCTACGTTAATTGAACGTTGTAAAGACCCTGAGGTTCCCGTCACCGTCAAAGTGTAATTCCCAGCTGGAGTACCGCCGGAGCTGTGGTTACCGCTGCCACCGCATGCCAACTGCAGGCTTACCCCCAATAGAACCAAACAGCACAGTAACATCGTACGGTCTTTTCGCTTGCCTAGACTAACCGCCGCAAGGCCAATCAGAGGGAGGCAAAACGCGTACAGGAACTTCCCAACGTCGGATCGTGCGTTCACCGCTGCTGAGGCTGCAGTGGTAGTGACCGTAAGGGTTGCAATACTTCCCGGAGTAGCTGACGTTGGAGAAACTGTGCAGTGAATACCTGCTGAGGTAGGAGAACTACAGGTCAGCGCAACCGAGTTCGCGAACCCATTCTGCTCTCCAATATTAAGGCTATAGCTGGCCGATTCTCCAGGCTGCACTTGCTGGCTTCCAGAGGTCGCCTTTATGGAAAAATTCGGAGTTGTATTCAACTGAACTACCACATCGAGGGTTTCAGACTGCGGAAAATCTAAGGCAACGACATCATTTAACCCATCGCCATTGAGATCAACTGCCTCATTCGGTTGATCGAGTCTGACGCCGATGGAAACTGGCTTGCTAAAAGCTCCTCGTCCATCACCGAAGTAAACAACTGGACCAGCTTGGCCTCCAGATGAAGAAGTCACGATGATGTCCAGATTTCCATCGCCGTCAAAATCCCCGGTTGCGGGATTGGAGAAATCTACGGCGTCAGTGATGACCCCGGGCCCCCCAAATGTGGCATCCGCTTTGCCCAGCATTACCGCAAGGGAACCCTCCGGTCCAACGGGACGGCAGACACGAAACTCGCACTGCTGAGCTTGAAAGGAGGTCGAGACCAGATCGAGGATGCCGTCTTGGTTGAAGTCTCCAGAGGTGAGTGAAAAGGTGGCGGGTGCTTGTGAGGCGACTGTCACGGGAGCCTGAAAGCTCCCATCGCCATTCCCGAGGATCACCAGTATGTCGTTTTTGTCATTGATCCCAGCCAATAAAACATCCACCTTGCTGTCACCATTCAGATCTTCTACGAGGGCGCCATTAGGAGAAACTCCCAACTCGGGTGTAAGGGGCGTTCCGGCGGTGAACGTTCCATCCCCGTTTCCCAGAAACGGAACAAGCGTAATGGCGCTGACGGGAGCCGCGAGAAGAGCTATGTCCATTCTATGGTCGCCATTGAAGTCGCCTAATCCCACGAACGTGCTGGTGAAAAATCCCACATCTGTGCGAATGGGGGCCTTCAATGTTCCGTCCCCATTGCCAAGCAGAACTGTAATGATTCCTGCCCCGCTCCCATCGGCAGTCTGGTCCATCACGACAACATCGAGATTGTGGTCCCCGTTTACGTCTGCTAGCACCAGCCTGAGGAAAGAACTAGGCCCGCTTGGGTTAGGGGTCAAGGCCGGGAAGTCAGCCTGAGAAGCCAGTGTGCCATCTCCATGATTTAAAAGGATAGTGACAGTGCCTAGCCCGTAATTGAGCACGGCAACGTCGGGTTTCCCATCGTTATTGAGATCGCCGGTGGCAAGGAGGGCAGTCCCTGTGGGGAAATTAGTATTTAAGCGGTAGGGTTGAGTCGAGAAGCTGATTTGCCCGAAGCTTGCCGTGCATGAAAGCAGCAGCAAGGCTGTTAGCGATTTGCCAAAGCCCAGTATTCGAAGCGTATTCATAGTTTCATCCTGATGTAATAGCTCGCCCCTTCCCATGAAGCCCTCGTCTCTATACGCGTCAAACGTGGATTTTTGTGTCCATCGAGACTTGAAAGCACAAGCCCAGGTTTTTAAGGAGTCTGACTCATCACCTTTCAGAAGTAGCCTCGTACTACGACTTTCACCTGGTAAATCGTTTCTATCCCTTGTATTTGGCAGCTGTTAGGCGATGACGTCGGGCTGCGGCTAATTGGTCGTAAAAAAAGGAGGCGAAACTTGCTGGCCGCCAATCGGAGTTGGCGAAAGGCGACATGAGAAGAAGATATGGCCGCTCCTAAAGAAGAATCATGGTTGTTGTCCGTAAGACTTGGCCAGTCCGCGGGCGGTGTTTACCAGCGACGTGCGCGCCCGCACCAGCCCAGCTCGCGCCCGAATCACCCTCAGATCCGCTTGTGCTTTGGCGCTGCGGTGTTTCACCGGACCCAACAGTGCGGGATCGATCCGTGCCAGCCGTGCCAGAGTTTGCGCATCCAGCCGGTCGTCTTTCTTACGGCTCTCCCCGATCAGCCGCAGCTTGCGCGCATGGGCCACAATCACTTCATGCCCCAACTCGCTCAGCAGCCGGCTCACCCAGGGCGAACGCATCCCGGTTTCCAGCGCCATGCGGGTGATTTCGCATTGGAAATTCCACCGTCCATGAAACATAGGTCAGGCAGGGACTTGGGCAGGATGGTGATGGGGATGGAACCGGCTTCGTGAATAGGTTGCAGTTGAATCAGTGAGAAGTGAAATTTTCACGGTTAGGCTTGAGGGCAAACAAGGTGTCAAGCTGCTGCCCATAACGATAGTGGATTCGTAGTTTTTCGGCCTCACCATCAGCCGCAGCAAGACTGTCATCGCGGGATCGTCGCCAAACGGCCAGCACTTCAGGCCACGGATAGGGCCATGTTTGGATGACGCGTTCTTTTTCGTCCAAGGCCATGCGGTGACAGCATAGCAGAGTTGTTGAATAAGGGTGTTATCCGGGTCTTTTGGCTATTCCTTAATCGCGATTTGCGGCAATTGCTGTGGCAATCGCCACCGGCTGGTACAGATGCGTACACGGGTCGTAAATCAGTTGCACGTGGTGGCCCTCAGCGAAGGACTACGGGGGAAGAAAGCGTTGTGGCGTCCGGCGGGGCGGGCGGAATTGAAAAGCTTGTCGCTGGCCCCTTGGGCGAGCCGACGCCGGCAAGACCTTCTCGACACACTCGACCAGCTCACGCCGAAGATCCAACACTGAATGGAAGGCTGGAGCAGATGGTAGAACAACGGCCGGGGGCGCGGCAACTCAGCACCCATCCCGGAGTTGGCCCGCTTACGGCGCTGGCCTTCGAATTAGTGATTGGGACCCCGGAACGTTGTGCCTGCGCTAAGCAAATTGCCAGTTACCTGGGGCTGGTTCCTGCGGAAGAGTCGAGCGGAGATCGGCGGCGGCTGGGTCACACAGCAAGCAGGGCAATGTAGCTGTTGCGCTTCCTGCTAGCCGAGGCCGCGCAGGTCACGGTGCGCAGTGATCCGCAATGGCGCAGCCAGTTCTTTCACTTGGCCATGCGACGCGGGCGCAAAATCGCAAAAGTCGCGACGGCCCGCAAGCTGTCGATCGAGTTGCATTGAATGTGGCGTCGGGGTGGGAACCACAGCGAAATGCAGCACCTCCGTCCGCACGCGGGAAAGCCCGGAGGTCACGTGGGTTGAGTACGATTGCAAGCGAGCCTTGGTTGGAAAGCGAATCTTCAACGAGAGTAAAATGCTGGCCTTTACGAGTGGATGCAGATATGCTCGAACATTGCTTGACAGTGCGACATCATCAGAGAGGCGATGTTTCACCCTCTGCCGCGAAACGCGGAATGACGGAACAATGCCGAACCGTCCCTCTGTAGAGGGAAGAGTCTTGATTTTCACGGAATTAAGATTCGCGCCAGTGATCGGGCAAACTATCTCGCACTATCGCATCGTTAACTAAGCACATCGAAAACGGCATGGCCTTGAAAGCGCTTGGGAAATGGAGAATCAGCCAAGATCATGAAAATGTCGAAGGTATTCGCCGACTTTAAGAAGATCACTACGCAATGCGAGCTTCACCGAACGCTGGAGTTTACAATTGACAGAGCTAGCTACCGCGTAGAGATTCTCTACTGCTACTCTAATCCGAAATCTCACTGGATTGCTCAAGCATACTCCGAAAAGCGCGATGTCTGGAAATGCGTCCCCGATTTCCCTCCGGTAAGCGAAAGGAATGAGGAAGCCGCAATTCGGGCAGCATTGAGTTTTCTGCAAAACCTCCATCGGTAAGCTGTGGATCTCTCCAGACTCGGCGAGAATACGAATGATCTGTTCTTCATCGGGCAGCATGGTGTTTCAGGAACCGACTACAGTATGGCTGAAATAATCACGTCTCTGCAGGCGTTAAACGAACACGTTGTACAATAGCAGTCTTGACCGTGCTCATCCGTAATAGAGCGCAATAAATTCATCATTGGGGAGCCACTTCCTTTCAAGGGGATGTATGGCGAGCTGGAAGGTAGATTTAGTCTGCTCTCCACCTTCCCATCTGCCAATTGCTTTCCTTATCCCGGACGAAGGTTACTGCTGCAGACTGAGCGAATCAAGCAAAAACCAAGCCCAGAGCCGATTTCAAAGAAGCTTCCTCAGAAGTCTACAAAAGAACAGGAGTGACGAAAACACAGTCAAACGGCGTGCCTGAGAACCTGTGGCGCAACAAGGTCTTTAACGACCGTCGCGATTGATAGGACAGGCATGCGCAATCATCATCATGCGCCCGGAGATCACTCTCCAATGAGAGGCCGAATACATTTTCGCAGACTGTTCTCGTTACAATTAATTTCTTCTTGCACTTCAGCGGCGGACCATACATGTTACGCCAATTAAGCAAGGCCAATGCGACCGATATTATCCAATTCTTTTCGCAGGGCCAATTTATCGATTGAAGCGTGTGGGAGACAAAGAAAAAGGCTGATACGCCGATCGAGCAGGAAGAAAGCATCTCGGAACGCTTTTTGTATTTCTTCATATGTTCCTTTGACGGCGGCAGGGTCAGGAACGCCCCAATGTGCTGTCATTGGTTGGCCCGGCCACACGGGGCAGACCTCACTGGCAGCGTTGTCGCAGACCGTGAAAACGAAATCGAGCTTCGGTGCATCGGCTTTCGAGAACTCTTCCCAACTCTTGCTGCGAAAACCGCTGGTTATTATGTGCGCTACTTTAAGCTGCCGCAGAGCTTCTGGACGAACTTTTCCTGACGGGTGGGTTCCGGCACTGTAGGCGGTGAACTGTGGACGCCCCTTAAAGTTCATGATGCCTTCCGCCATAATTGACCGGGCGGAGTTGCCCGTGCAAAAGAATAGTACGTTGTAGTGGCTTTGCATCATTCGTGCTCAGTTGCAGCAGGTTGGGCCACAGCAGGACTTGGGCTTCACCGCACGCACGAATGCACTCATGAACTTTCCATCCACCTTTGGTGCAATCGCATTGACATCAACGTTCTGCCCTGTGAGAAACCCCCGAGCATCTTCGATTCGGTAAATTCTCGTTGGTTCAACGTCGACTTGCTCGAATCCTGCTGCAGTGAGCTTGTTCCGGTATTCCGTCTCCTCCATCGCTCCCGCAACGCAACCTACCCAGAATAGAACGCTCTTGCGAATCTCGGCGGGTATATCGCCACGAGTGACAACATCTGATACTGCAAACCTCCCACCGGGCTTCAGAACCCTGAATGCCTCCCGTAGTACCCGATCCTTGTCAGCGGAGAGATTAATCACACAGTTGGAGATGATGACATCGACAGAGTTGTCGGGTAGAGGAATGTGTTCAATCTCACCCTTCAGAAACTCAACGTTTTCAATGCCTGACTTGCGCTTGTTCTCATTGGCCAGCGCAAGCATTTCATCCGTCATGTCCAGACCGTAGGCTTGGCCTGTTGCCCCGACCCGCTTAGCGGACAAGAGTGCGTCAATGCCACCACCTGAACCAAGGTCGAGCACAGTTTCGCCGGGATTAAGTTGGGCGAGAGCCGTGGGATTGCCACATCCGAGAGAGGCAAGTAACGCTTCTTCGGGAATCTGCCCGGCCTGCGTGGAATCGTACAGATTGGATGTAATCGGGTCACAGTTCCCAATCGCCGGACTGCCTCCACAACAAGAGCTTCCGCCAGTTGTGACTCTGAGAGCAGCGTGCCCGTATTTCTCTTTCACAACTTCCTTGATGTCCGGATTCATGATCGCCTCTATTTGCAGACTTGAAGGATTGATTCAGGTTTCAGTGCTTTGTTCCTCGTGCAGCACTCGGCATACAAGAATTGCAGGATTTCCTGAAGCGCCTCTAGGTTCGCGCTGTAATGCAGGAAGGTACTCTCCCTCGTCACCTTAACGAGGCCTTCAGATTTCAATTTGTCCAGGTGATGGGATAGGGTGGAGTTGGGAATATCTAATTCTTCTTGAATTTCACTGACGACAAGTCCCTCTGGATGGGCTGCTAGCAGCAATTGCATGATGCGTAGCCGGGCCTCCGTTCCCATGGCCGAGAACATGTCTGCGTACTGCGCAATCTTTTCAGAGTTTTTTCTTGTGCCTACAGCAGCCATATTTCTATCATTGCAGAAATATGGATAACCGTCAATTGTTGAAATCAGATGGTATGAGAAGGCCGGTCTCCGAACGGGATGCGGTGTACGCTCCCAAGTTATCGACGTGCTCAAGGCACAAGAGATAA
>JADMIO011251640.1_pt1 | contig 56937 bp, 30 predicted proteins | sample 8958161 | NCBI WGS metagenome assembly JADMIO01 (sample SAMN16585339, study PRJNA669376) | soil metagenome | isolation source: Crop rotation soil | place: USA: Cullars Rotation, Alabama | collected 2011 | reverse complement strand
CGCGACTTCAAGTCACGTGAATTCCAAGCTTCGGATCCCACTGTGCTGGAAAGGAGGTCATGCAAAAGTGAGCCACGCAGTAGAGGGTTCAGCCAGACGTCACGGTCCTGCTCACCCGACTCGATCGCATCCACACCGAGCGCGCGAACCAGGAAATGCCGAAACGGACACTCTGCCGCTTTCTCGAGCTGCGTAGGGGAGATAACGATACCAGGCAGGCTTGGGTCGAGGACGGCGCCAGCGGCCGGAACATAGCCGTCATATTCGGTGAACTCCGGCGAATCGCGCTGCTCGCGGGCCGCGATGCCGGCCGCCAAGGACGGGTAGCGCGCGAGGATGGCCGGGCGCGCCGGATCCCCCGCGAGCATGACGCCTTGCAGCCACCATCGGCTTTCGTCGAGGGTGCCAGTCGGCGTTTTTGGCACGATCGACGCCGGTTCCCCCAGATATTGGTGCAGGTGATGAAACGTCGCAGCCGTATCACGAGTTATGATGCGATACGCCTGGAGCAGAATCCAGGACGGGAATGTCTGCCGGTACTCCCGCACATTGCGGCAAGAGTAGCTCAAGGTGATGTGCGTTTTCGGATCGGCCGCGATAGCGGCGAGCCGCGCGAGCGCAGAGTACACCGCTTCCCGGGTCCGGTCTTCAGAGCAGAGCAGGGCCTGGCTGATCTGACCTCTTTCGGAGTCGAGCAGGACGGGGTCCTCGACCGACAAGGGGAAAACGCAGCCTTCCTCGAGGCCCACGACAAACACGTGCGGCCGCCCCGAATAGCCCGCGGCGTTGAGCGCTGATACGAAGAGGTGACCGGGACGGGGCCGGTCACACGCGATGGTCACGCCTTCAGCGCGTTCGCGGAGGAAGCGCAGCGCCTCTCCTAGCGAGCAGCGAAATGCCCCGAGGGCCTCGAGTTCGGCGATGGCGGCAATCAGTGCGGCCGCCGCAACATGGTCGAGGGCGCTGGCGCCGGCGGTGTATTCACTGATAAATACGCGGGCGGAGGAGGCAATGGCCTGCAGGTCGATGCGCCCGCTAGCGTCGGGCTCAGGCACCGAATTTATCAAAGCGTCAATCCACGTGGCCAACGCAGCGGCGCCGGACGCGCGTTGGTTCAGGCTCTCTCTTTTTTCTGCGGACAAGTCGTCGCGCTCAGCCGCGCGACGCGCGGAGGTTGCAAGGCGGCCGAGCGCAAGACGGTAGGTGTCGCGTCCCCAAGCGGCTTGGGCCTGCACGAGCAGGCGGGCGGCACGTCCCGGGCTGAGCCCAGCGCTCTCGTCCAGGCGGATGTCGCCCGACTCGAACATTCGCCGGAGCCGGCCTGCCGCAAACCCATCCTCAATCCACTCACCAAAAGCGAGGAGCGCGCGCCCGGGGCGTGTCACAGCCGAGGCGACGCCGTGGGCCATCGTGACGGGCCATTCGTGCCGTAGTGCCTTTTCCCAGACGAGTGCCGGATAGGTGGGCGAGGCGCAGACGATTTCCACCTCATCCAGCGAAATACCGGCGGAAAGGACACGGCTGAAGACAGCTTCGACCTCCGCTTCGCTGCTGCCAGCGTGGAAAAGAACGGGTGATTCGCGTGTAGGGCCGGCAGACCTACCTTCCGGCCGCATCAAAAATGCCAGTGCGTTTGAGGGCGCAGGCGCCACGCGGTCGGCCGGAAAAACCTGGAGCCGGCGGGGGGCCGCCAGGTTTGGCAGGGCGATGGAACGCGGGACAATTCGCTCGCCGGGCAAGGCGTCGAAGAGGCGGCGTTCGACTGGGGACCAGACAATCTCAGGCAGGGTCGTCCAGCAGTCGGAGGCTCGGATGGGGCACCAATCCACACGTTGTAATGCTTCTTGAAATACGGTGGCCCGGTCACCGCGAGCGTTGGCGGCCAGGAACGACTCGTAAGCATGTAGGAGCGCACTGAGCTCGGCGCGCTTGGGCGGCGATTCGAAGTGATGCGTGGCGAAATCCGAGGCGCGCACTCCCGCGATGCGGAGTTCGCGCAACGTGCTCCACAGCGCCGCCGCCATGGAAGGCTGGCTGGCAAGTGGGCGGAAGTAACCGTCCTTTGGCGGCAGCTCCAGCAGCAGACGCATGATGAGCGCCGGCCCCAGCCCCTCCTCGGACGGGTCGATGCCACGCTCGACGAGAAACGGCGCGCCCATGTGCAGGGCGACCTCAAAGGGCGTTACGAATCGCAGGTTGGCCCAGTCGGTGCCGCCCAGTACCAGCCGATCGCCAATGGTTCTTCCAATCCCGTGGGCGGGCACGAACACCCACTTCGCCCGCGTCGCATGCACCCGGCAGAGGTCAGCGAGCTGGGCAACGAAGGGGTCCATGCGTGATCTCGAGTGTTAACGCAAAGACATGACATGTCAGCTCCCAAGTATCGGTGTCGGGGCGACGGCATTACAGGGCTTCGGGAATTCCACCCCTGGCGCAAAGCCCGTTCGGACGTGAGCCAAGTAAGGAGGCATCCTCATTCCGCATCGGGAACATCCGCCCTCATGCTGCCACTAAGACCAGACTTATCCCTATGAAATCATCACTTAAGAAAACGTTTAGCGCCGGTCTGGTAGCAGCAGCCCTCATTTTCAGCGCAGGTTGTTCGCGCGATGACGGCAAGACGGCGGGCCAAACCATCGATGACTCGGCCATCAGCGCAAAAGTGAAGGCTGCCTTCGCTAAAGATCCGGGAGTGAGAGCGGTCGATGTGAAGGTGGATACGCATCTCGGCGCGGTTCAGCTCAGCGGTTGGGCGGACAGTGCGGACGAAAAAGCCCGCGCGGAACAGCTCGCGAAGGGCGTGGCGGGAGTGAAATCGGTCGACAACAAGATCGTGCTCAAGACCGACGTAAAAAAGCCTTAAGGGTACCGGCTAGAGCGGACTGCTTTGCCGTAGTCCCGTACCGGCAAGAGCCATCCAAGCGGATGGCTCATTTTTCGTCGGCTCCAAGGTTTCAACTGGGGCCGAGCGAGGCCGCTTCGTCAGGAATGGCCCCGCAACTGAAGGAGGGTGTCGATCTCACGGGAGCGGTCGGCATACTCCGCGGCAATGGCGGGTTGGCCGAGATCAACGTCGAAGGTGGGCAGCATGGCTTTCAGTCGTGCGTAGCCATCGGGTGAGTCGAGGCAGTTGGGGAAGCAGGCTTGAATGACTTGCAGCGCGATATTGGCCGCGACGGAGGCTCCCGGAGAAGCGCCGAGAAGCGCGGCCAGGGTGCCATCTGGCGCCGTGACCACTTCGGTCCCGAAGTAGAGCCGGCCAGCGTCGGCTTTCTTCAACGCCTGGACGCGAATGCCCGCATCCACCAGCCGCCAATCGGCAGGGTCGGCGCCGGGGTAAAATTCGCGCAAGGCGCGCAACCGGGTCTCTGGGCTTTGCAGGGCTTGTTGCACGAGGAAGCGGACCAGGATGCGGTTGTGCAGGCCGGACCTCAGCAGCGTAGTCACGTTGTCAAAGCGGACTGAATACGGCAGGTCGGTCGCACGCCCGGTGCGATGGAGGAATTTTGTCGTCCCGGTCGCGAAGGGCCCAAAGAGCAGGACGCGTTTGCCGTGAAGATGGCGCACATCGAGATGCGGGCCGCCGAGGGCGCCGGAATCCGGCGGGGGCGGACCGTAGACTTTGGCGAAGTGGCGGGCCACGACCGCGGGATTCTCGCAGACCAGCCACTGGCCAGCGATGGGGAAGGCACCGAGGCCGCGAGCGATGGGAAGCCCCGTGCCCTGCAGGAGCGGCAGCGTGCCGCCGCCGGCGCCAATGAAAACAAACCGTGCGCTCACGGGCCGCTTCTCACCGGATTCGAGGTGGTGCGCGGTGACTTCCCAGCCGGCGGCGGCGCGGCGCAGGTGCGTGACGCGATGGCCCGTCGAGACGCGGCAATTGTCCTGGGCGCCGAGCCACGCCAGGAGTTGCCGCGAAAGCTCGCCGAAATTCACATCAGTACCGGCGTCGATTTTCGTGGCGGCGATCGGCTCGTCCGCGCGGCCCTCCACCAGGAGCGGCGCCCAGCGGCGAATGACTTCACGGTCGGCCGTAAATTCCATCGTGCGAAAAAAAGGGTGTGCCGCCATGGCGGCGTGGCGGGCGTGAAGGAAGGCGATGGGTGAAGCGCCGCGGACGAAGCTCAGGTGCGGGACGGCCCGGATGAACTCAACCGGGCGAGGCGCCAGGCCGTGGGCCACGGCGTAGCTCCAAAACTGGCGTGACTGCTCAAACCGCGCGAAGATATCTACGGCCTTGGTGACATCAAGGGGGTCTCCAGCAAGCGAGGGAGGGGGCGTATAGTTCAGTTCGCAGAGCCCGGCATGGCCGGTGCCGGCATTGTGCCAGCCATCGGAGCTTTCGCGGGCAAGTTCGGGGGCGGCTTCATAAACCTCGATCGCGAGGCGCGGATCGAGCCGCTTGAGCATGACGCCAAGGTGGGCGGACATGATGCCGCCACCGATGAGGAGAACGTCCAAGGCTGGTGAAGGCATGACGGGAAGCAGGGGCGATTGCGCCAGGAAACTGCCAGCGCAGGCTCCGGATTTGCAACGCTGAGCGGGTTTTTGGCGCTCGCGTTGTGGTGCAACAATTTCGCAACTTTTTCCGATAGTCGAGCCGCTGAAAAAAGGATACGGTGCCGGCAATGACCATCGAATGCTATTCCGTGGGCCGGTTTAAAGAAATCGTCGTCCATGATTTCGAGGACGACGCGTGTCAGGCCCGCTCAGGGCTGTTGAGTCCTGATGATGCTTCGGATTTAGCCGTGCAGTTGCGCGAGCTGGCCGAGGCTCTGGGGAAGGCGGCGGTGGATGACGACAACCAAGCGGTTCTCCCGTTTGTGCTTGAGCCACTCGCCTTCAGCCACGGCTTCGATCGAGTAGCGACGGGATAGGTTGCACCGCCCGAGCGGGGCGGTTTAGGCAGTGGCGCAGGTTGGAACGGCGGACACCGGTCAACGCGTCATCGCGTAGACGTAGATATTCACGAGCATTTTCATGCACTCCGCGGCGTGGCCTGGAGGTCCGAAATTATCCCAGCCGCATTGCAAGCCGGACAGGCTAATGACCACCACCAGACGCTCACCGTCGAAGACGCCGTAGAGGGAATGTTTGGCCCATTTCGGATCATAGCGTTGCTGAAAATACGAATGCGGTGGCGTTTCGCGCATGGGAAAATACTGCCGATAGATCGCGTGGGTGGGCAGCAGCGGCCGCACTTGGGATCCCGGCATGAGTTCGCGCATCAGCGCGGTGTGCTGGGCAAGAAACCGGTCCGGATCGGGCGTCACCGTAAGATTAATACACGAATCAATCACGAGGAATCCGCCGCGTCGCAGGTATTCCCCGAGGTTTGCTCGCTGCCGCGGATCGCGCACATCGGTGAGATTATTGGTGAAAATCAACGGATAGACGCTGAGCCGCTGTACCGAGGCGGGGTCCGCTGAGTACCACTGCGGATCGATGTTCAGGCTGGTTTGGGCGCGAATAAAGTTGGAGAGCGTGGGATCGGCGTGCGCGTGCCGCTGCCAGTGCACACTTGGCGTCACCAGCCGGGCCCAGCCAACCCGGCCGCCGCGGATTTCATTCGGCACGAGGGTGCTCGCGGCCGGCACCCGCGGCGGCAGCAGAGTGACGGCGAGTGCAATCATCCGAATTGCGAAGCCCGGGAGCAGGCGGCCAATGAGCCGGAGGCGGGGCATGGGGGGCGCGTTCACGGTGGGGTGGAGTTGAGAGTTGAGGCGTGGAGTTGAGGCGTGGAGTTGAGAGTTGAGGGATGAGAGTTGAGAGACCAAAAAAATTGAAGGGCATTCAGTACGTCGTATCCACGATGCAGATTCAGCGCACTCGGTTTGGGTTTGGCTCCCGATGCTCGACCTTCGTTTCTTTGCGGCATGAGTCCGCGTTAGAGCAGTTTCCATTTTCGCCGCAGCAGCATCTCGGCGCAATACACCGCGAGCAGGGCGGCGAAGACCCACGGATTATGCCAGAGCGCTTCTCGTCGTTCCGCCAGCAGCTCACGCTGGCCCGGGCGTGCTTCCCGCCACGCGGCGGGCGGAGCGTTATCGAGCACAGCGCCCCCCGTCCGGCTGGCAAGGACGCGCAGTAATTCTTCGTCCGGCGGGGCACCGGAAAGCTCGCCGCCGCGGTATTCATTTTTCACCGACATCCAGTGTCGCACATCGCGGCCGCCCGCGTCGGTCGCCGTTATCTCCCACAAGCCCTCGGCCGGCGGCCGCCATGCGAACACGCGCGCGTCTTTGTCCCGGGTGGCTTCAGACAAGGCCACGCGCCGGCCGGCCGATCCTGCGCTGATGTTCACGCCTTCAGACGCGGCACCGAGCAGGCGGATCGAAACTTCCTGGCCGACAGCCGCCACGCGCGGGGCGTGTTCAAAGGCCAGGCCGAATTGCCGCTCGCGCGTCAGCCAGGCAAAAAGATTTTGCCAGAAAATCTCTGCGCCGCGTTCGGTTGCAGGCTGGTTGAGCTTCCAGCGCCAGAGCGCGTCGGTCGTGAGCACGCCGCTTTGGCCGCGGCCATAACGCTGGGTCGCAAGCAGGATGCCGTGCTCGCTCCCATCCGCCGCAAGTTCGGTTGGATGGCGGGCGAGGACGTCAGCGCCGGGCTTGGCGTGCGCAACGTGGGCGTATTCTGCGAAAAGCGGCGAGATGAGCGTCAGGTTCTTTTTTGCCGCCTCGGCGAAGATCTCCCGCACCCGGGCGGTCGGCTCCCAGGCAAATGCGGCGAGCTTGGTCGAATCGGGCCCGCCGAAACCGGGACGGAGCGAGGCCAGCGCGCGGCTCATGGTGTTTAACCCTCCTTTGCCTTGGGGCGGTGCGAAAACAACCGGCAACATTTTCTCCAGTTCGCTGCCGGCAAAGCCCTGTGACGAATCGTCGTCCGGGGTGAAGAACAACACTACGCCACCTGTCCGCACCCAGGCGGCCAAAGCCGTCTGCTGAGCGGGAGTGAACTGGGCCGCCGAGGCGTTGGCCAGGATCACAATCTCGAACGCTTGGAGTTCACGGGGGATTTCCGGCATTTGGCGCAGGGCGCCCGCCGGCAGCATGGCGTTCGGATTCGGAAAGTTGAATACCGGCGTCAGCTCGAACGATGCATCGCGGGTGAGGATGTCGGATAGAAAACGATAGCTCCAGTCCAGCGCGCCCTGAAAATAAAGAATCCGATTGGAGGGTGGCGGCTCGACCCGAACTGCGGCCCGGGCGATTTCGCCGCCCACCTGGAGCTCGATGTCGATCATCCCAGCCGCCTCCGCCGCAATCTCCGCTGACCACGCGGTGAGGCGACGGCCGGCCTCGACGCGGAGCGGCTCAGCCGGACGCGCCACGCCGTTCACCTTGAGCACGGTTTCGAGGGTCCGAGACGAAGTCTGAAAACCGTCGAATGTCGCTTCGACGCGAAACGTGGAACGCGGCGGCGTCCGGGCCGGCACGGTGAATTCACGCAGCCCGAAAAAAGGGGCTCCGGCGTAGCGGTTGCGACCGGGGAGGAAGAAGAGGGGTGTGCCGGTGGCCGCGGCTGCGCCGGAGACGGCGTCTGCTCCAGCGGAGGACGGCACGCCACTGGTGTCCAAGCCGTCGGTGAGAGTGACAACTCCACCCCAGCCACCGGCGGGCGCCTTGGCCAGCACGTGCTCGAGAGCGGCGAATAACTTGGTTTGATTGCTCACCAACGCCGGTGCGCGGTCCGCGGCGAGCGCAGCCTCCACGTTGTCGGCGAAGGCAAACACGTTTAGTGCGCCGAATGCGCCGCGCGCCGCTGGCTCCATTTCGCGCCAGCGGCGAAGCGCATCGTCCAGACGCCGGCGCTGTCGGTTGTCCGCCGTGATCATGCTGTCCGAGCGGTCGACCAACACGGCGAGCGGACGGGTGAGGGGCGACTCGAACGTGCGCAGAATGCGCGTGGGAGCAGCGAGCACGAGCAGGGCTCCGAGCCAGAACGCGAGGCGCAGTCCGCAGAGCACCGCAAAGCGTTTCGGTTCGATCGCGACCAGGGCGCGGCGGTAACTCCAGCCAATCAACGCGGCCCCGAGCGCGGCCACGAGGCCGAGGACAAACCAGGCAACGGCAGGCGGCTGGTTGGCCAGCACTCCGCCAAAGGTCCAAGTAATCGACTCAGCGGGGCTCACGTCATGGCGAGGTGAACATCGAAACGAAAAGCATCGCGTTACTTGGCGGCCGGACGCGAGGCGGGGCCGCCTGCGCGCGAGAGCCGCTCGAAATACGTTTCGACCGCGGCGCGATAGACCGGATCGACATCAGCGGGGCTAAAACGTCGAACGAACTCATCTCGCGAATCAGGGTCGCGGGCCCGTTCAAGGGCCGCGGCGAGCTGGGTGGCGCTCTCGCCCATGGCGGCGTTAATGCTGCTTGGTGGAGGCAAGGAATTCCCTGATCGTTGCAGCGCGTCTGTTTGGCGAGCGAGTTGTTGCGCTAGCGCGATCGTCGGCTGGTCAAGCGCGAGCGATTGAGCTTCCTGACTCGCTAGTTCGAAATCGGCCGCGCTCGAATTCCCGGTCATGCCGCCGGACGGAGGCTGGCGGGCGCGGTTGAGCATTCGTATCGTGCGGCTGAGCGCTGCGCGGCGGGAGGCCAGATTCACCTGGGCGCGAGCGGCGGCCAGGGCAAGCTCCTGCGCGTGCTCAGGCGAGTTGGAGGCGATGCTTGGATGGGAGCCGGGATTCGTGGCTGATTTGGGATCGGCGGCGAGCTCGGCCAATTGGGTCAGGTCTTGAGCGGCTTGAGCGGAACCGAAACGTTGCTGTTGAACGGCGGCCGCGCGCAAGGTTGCTCCGGCCGTCGCCAGTATTTGGGTACGCTCCGACGCACTGGCGAGGCGGCTGGCCTCGTTCAAGGTGCGTCGAAGCGCGTCGAGTTCGGCCACGGTGCCGGCCCGACCGGTTTTTTCCTGGGCCGCGATGGCTTGGTCTAACGCTTGTTGGGCGGTCGCCGCGGGCACGCGCGCAGCGGAGCGGTCGCCGGATGCCAGATGCCGGGCCGCTTCGGCTGCCGCGGTGGCGGCGACTTGGATCGCGGTTTGGGTCGCCGGATCGGCTGCGGAGTTGGCCGCCAATCGCGCGGCTTGGTCTGCAATTGCGGCTTGCTCGACGCCGGTCTCGTTGCTGGTGCCGAGCCCGGTGCTCGCCCCGGCGGTGGCAAGCTGCTGATTGATTTGTCCCTGGCGTCCGGCGAGCTGCTCGAGTTCGCCGGCGGGCGTTTCGTTTCGTGGGGGCACGATCACGTTCTGCTGGTCTGGGATGGGATCATGGGCGCCGACGTCGTGGGCGGCCGCTGCTCCGGCCGGTTTCACCAGGCCAACGAGGATGGCGAGCGCCCGGTTCTGCAGTTTGAGAGCGGCTTCGTTTTCCCGGGTGGCGATCTGCTGGCTGGCGCGGTGCATGAGCGCTTTCGCTTCGTTGAGTTTCCCAGTGATTTCGGATGGCGCGCGCTCGCTTTCAACCAAAGCGATCAGCGCCGCGGTTCGGGTGCCGAGCGCTTCCTGTTCCGCGGCGACACGGGCGTTTTCCCCTAGCCAGGTCGGATCATCCCACGCGGTGCCGTGCTGTAGGAGGACAGAGTTCTGCTTAATCAACTGGAGCTGCTGGCCTTTCAGCTCAAAAAGAAGCGCGAGCGTTGGCGATGGCTTTCCACCGGGTGAACCAGCCTCGGGTCGGGTTCGACGAATTTCGATGAACTGGACCGGGGAGTTGAGCCTGGGTTGTTCGCTCGCAGAGAGGCTCGCCACCAGCCGGTAAGCAACGAGGTCGCCTTCCTTGACCTGGAGCTCATCCAAGAACAACGACGCCCTCAATTCGACCGGGGCGCCGCCGCCAGCTGAGGCGCTCGTTGGAAGATCGATCGGCTGCGAATTCTCGCGATCGCCGTTTACCAACAGTTCGAGTGAGACGGAAAGAAACGCCACGTTGGATTCCGCGAGGGCCAGAAGCGGCACCTCTTCGATCGCGCTGGCTTTGATCTCACTGGCGGGCGACTTCCACACGATTGACGCGCGAAGGTTTTCCGGCCGCGCCGTCGTGATTTTTGCCGCGGCGGTGGCGGGTGGAGTCGCCGGTATGGCCCGCCAGGCCAGCGCCGCGCCTTCCAGCAACACGAGTCCTCCCATCAGCACGAGTGCGGCGTGCCCGGCCAACCACGCCAGCGACCCGGGAAGTTTTCGGGTGGCAAGTTGCTGGGCGGTGTCGTCGCGCTGGGCCGCCGCCCATTCGGTGGCGTGTGGGGCGAGTTCCACCGTGGTTTCCAGCCGGGCGCGCAGGGCCCAAAAGCGATCGAGCTCACGCGCGAGCACTGCCGGGGTGAGCCGGCTGGCTCGCGTGAACCAGATGCCGAGCAGCAGCAGACCGAGGGCAATGGCAACCAAGGCCCACTCGGCTCCCTGCGCGAACCAATGAAGTTGCTCGGCGCCGAGGAACGCCGCGGCGGCAGCGGTGGCCGCCATTGCCCAGACGAGCAAGGTGCCCCGGGCGCGCCAGCGATGGCGGCGGAGCACAACCGCCGTGGGGTGACGCAGGTTCATCGGGTGGTGCGGTTCGCCAGTCCCAGCTCCGCCAGCGACAATCCGGCCATGGCCACAATCAGCCACCACCAAGCCGGCGAACGTGCTTCCCCTGCGATGGCGGCGAGGGTCGTTCCGGTGCGAAGCGGGGTCGGCTTGGACGTCGGGAGTGAAGCAAGACCGAGCCAGGGTGCGCCGTCACTCCATGCCGCCGGCTCACTTTCTTCTGGCGCCAGATTGACCGCGAACAAGCGTCGCATCGCGCCGTGGCTAAACTCGTAAACGCCCGGTGCGGCAGGCGTCACGGTGCCGCGAACGGCGAGCGGAGCGGTGTTCGCCGCCGGACCCTCCAGCGCGCGCCATTGGCCTGAATCGGCCGGGAGGGTCAGGGACTCGCCGACCAGCGTCGGCCGGACCGCGGCGCTTTCCCGCACCCCGAGCAAATAAGCCACCGCGCGATGCAGGAAGGGCACGAACATCTCGCGCACCGGCCACTCGCCCTCCCGCCGATCCGGGGTGAAACCGCAGAGTAGAAGCCGGCCGCCGGGTGCACTCGTTTCTCCCATGGCCGTCCCGCTTCCCGACCAGAGCGCGAGCGGTTCGACCGCGTCGGCGGGCAGCGACCAGCCGCGGCGAAATTCCCAGCCGAGCAGCGCGTTCACGCTGTGTGCGGCCATGGCGGATACGAGCGCATGATCCATGGCCCAATCCCGCAGGGTCAACGGAGCCGCATCGGCTTGGAGCGCTCGCAACGTTATCCCGGTGGAATTCGCCAGCCAGGCGGTTTGCGCTGGACCGCCGCTGACAAATAGCAGCGCTGAGCCACCCCCGTGGAGGAACGCGGTGAGCTGCGACGCCGCCTCACCCGCGAATGACGCCTCATGGCGCAAAACCGCCACGGCCTGCACTGGCCACGCGGTCGAAGTCGTGGGCATGACGCGAAACGCCGGGGTGAGCTCGCTCGTCGAGGCCAGCGCCGTGCCGACGAAATCGGCGGCCGAACCCGTCGGGGCCGCATCGAGTAAAACCACCCGCTCGCTAGCCGATTGCCAGATCGCGTAGGCTTGGTCGTCGGCCGGTAGATCGTCGTTATCCAGCGCGAAGCGGAAACGAGTCATCTCGCTCCCGGCGACCGCCGGGAGCTCGATTTGCAGGGTCTGGGTGTCCCGCTCGGCGAGCATGACCTGCTGCTGATGCACGGGCGCCTTGCCAGCATCGCGGTAAACTTGGAGCGTTCGAGTCTGCGGCGCAGTAAAGTTCTGAATGACCAAGGTGGCACGCAAGCCCTCGGTCGTGCGGCTGATGACCGGCGCCCGCAACGCCGCCTGCCGCGCCAAGGGTTCGGGCACCTTGGGGAAATGTGCCTCCACGCCGGACGGCAGTTGCTGGGAAAAGTTAGCGCCTGCCCAGCTGAGGCGTTGGTGGTCGCCCAGAACGATCAGCTCACGGCAGTCGGCCGGCGTCGCCGCCAGCACATTGGCGGCGAGGCGGAGGGCCGGCTCGGTGCGGGAGAGCTCCCAACCGGCCCCAAGGCTTTCCAGTATCGCGCAGGCCGCTGCCGCGTCGGTCTGGATCGGCGCAAGCCACGTCGGCCGCGGCGCCATCAGGAGCAGCCCAACTGTATCCTGCGGTCCAGGGGTGCCGATTTGCTCCCGGGCCCAGCGACGCAAGCTCGGCCAGCGTGCACCGGCTTGCAGGCTGAAGGAATTATCAATCACGACGACGGTCGCCTTACGACCGGTCGTCTGCTCCGCGCCGAAGTACGGCCGGGCGAACGCGGAGGCCAGGAGAGCCAGCGCGGCGCAGCGCGCCAGGAGCACGAGCCAGCGTCGCAGGTTCTGGTGGCGTTCGGTGCGTGGCTGGGTCAACGCCAGAAAGCGCAGCGATGGAAAAACGACGGTGCGTTTCGGCCGGCGCCGCAACAGGTGCAGCACGATCGGCAGGGCGATGGCGGCCCCACCGAGCAGAAATCCAGGAAAGAGCCAGCTCATGCTGGTCAGGCCTTGCCGGCGCGGCGGGCCAGATAGGCCGCGAGAGCGCTCAGGGGCGAGGCGTCGGTGCGCAGTGCGAGATAATCGAAACCGCAGCCCAGAAATGTTTCGCTCACCGCGCGCTGATGGGATGCAAACGCCGCCCGATAATCGCGGGCCGCGGCCACGGGATCGAGGGACAGAACGGATGAAGACTCGAGGTCGACGAATTCTCCGGGCTCCTCAAAGTCAAATTCGGCCTCGGCCGGATCGATGAGGTGCAACGCGAGGACATCATGACGCTCGAAACGCAGGCGCCGCGCCACGGACTCCAGCGCGGCGGGGTCTTCGTAAAAATCGCTCGCGATCACGAACAGGCAGGAACGCGGCGCGACTTCGGCCGCGCTCGAAAGGGCCGCGGCCAGCGCGGTCGGCGTGTCCACCGTGGGACTTTCGAGCACTCCCCACAACGCGCGCAATTTCGCCGGAGAGGCGCTCGGCGGCACATAATGCAGCAGGTCGCGACCGAGCAGCCCGATGCCGCACGCGTCGCGCTGCCGTCGGACGAGCAACGCCAGCGCGCCCAACACCGTGCGCGCCAAGTCGAGTTTGGTGAGCAGGCCCGGTCGGCTTCCGTAGCTCATCGAGGCGGAGACATCGAGCAGCAACACGACGCGCAGCGGGGTCTCTTCGTGGGCATTTCGAATCTGCACGCGATCAGTTCGGCCGTAGAGCCGCCAATCAATCCGACGCAAATCGTCCCCCGGCTGGTAATCGCGGTAGTCGGCAAATTCCACGCTCGTGCCTTTGCGCCGGCTGCGGTGGTGCCCCACTCCCACCGCATCGGCCAGCCGCCGGGCGCGCAGGGGCAGTGAACCCAGCGCGGCGAGTTCAGCCAGGTCGAGCGGAGCAGGCGGCGGGCGGACGGAGGCGGAGACCGAGGGGGAGGCGTTCATGTCAGCGCATTCCTACCCGCAGAGCGCGGGGCGCGCCGGCGCAGCCATATCTATCTTCCGATCCTGCAGCCAGCCTCGGCGGCACGTCGGCAGGCAGGCGCGCGGAAACACACCGCGGTCAGTGACCTTACGGCCGCACGGTCTTGAGAAGTTCATCAATCAACTTGTCGGTCGTGAGCTGGTCAGCCTCCGCGCGATAATTAAGGATGATGCGGTGCCGGAGCACGATTTTCGCCGCCGCCGCGATATCGTCGGCCGCGCAGTTGAGCCGGCCATCCAGCGCCGCGTTGGCCTTGGCGGCCAGCGCGAGGGACTGGGTGGCGCGGGGGCCGGCGCCCCACTGGATGCAGCGTTTCACGATGGCGGGAGCATGCAGCGCGTTAGGTCGGGTGGACTGCACCAGCCGCACCGCAAAATCCGCCGCACTCGCGGGAACGTGGACGCGACGCACGGCGCGTTGCAGGTCGGTCAAGGCTTGCGCGGTGAAGACAGGCGTCAGGGGCGGCGGCGGAGTGCCTGTCGTTTCGTGGAGGATACGCACCTCTTCGGCCGCGGTGGGATAGTCGAGGTGAAGACAGAACATGAACCGATCGAGCTGGGCTTCCGGCAACGGGTAAGTGCCCTCTTGTTCAATCGGATTTTGGGTGGCGAGGACGAAGAACGGCTCGGGCAAATCGCGCGTCGTGCCGGCAATCGTGACGCGATGTTCCTGCATCGCCTCGAGCAGCGCCGACTGGGTTTTGGCCGGTGCCCGGTTCACTTCATCGGCGAGCAGGAGCTGAGTGAAAACCGGGCCGGCCGCGAAACGGAAAGCGCGTTTGCCGTCGTCCGCCTCCTCGAGAATCTCCGATCCGGTGATGTCGCTCGGCATGAGATCCGGCGTGAACTGGATCCGGCGAAACATAAGGTCGCTGGCCTCCGCGAGCGATTTAACCAACAGCGTTTTCGCCAAGCCAGGCACACCGATCATGAGGCAGTGGCCTTGCGCGATCAAGGCGACGAAGAGGTCGCGAATGGACGCGTCCTGGCCAACGATGCGTCGCGCCAGTTCGGCCTTGAGCCGCGCGAACTGCCCGGCAGCCCCACGGAGCACCTGGACATCGACATCGTCGTGAGAGGTGGGGGAAGTCGAGACGCCGAGCATGGGCATTGGACAGGTGGGCGGGTAGCGGGCGAGCCGCCGCACAATCCGTCAGATTGGATTGGGCAAAACGGTGACGCGGAACACCATGCCCGTCGCCCTATCCCGTCAACATGAACCGGGCACGCCGCCAACCCTCGGCGGCACGCTCGGGGTCGAACGTCTTCAAACTCGCGGGAGCGAGAGGGTGGCGACCGCTTCGTTCCTAGTTTTTTCCTGAGGCAGTCTTGGCCCCGTCGAGTGACATGACGAAATCCCACTGCTCGCCGCCGCGTTGCACCACGCGGGCGACATCTCCAGGCAGTAAGTAGCCGCCCTTGACCAGGGCGTCGGCGGCCTCCTTGAATTTCTTCAGGTAGTCAGCGCGGGAAGCATATCGCTCCTCGACCGAGCGGCGCGGGTCGCCGGACGCCTCTCGGGCGGCGCGCGTGGCGGGAAACGGGATCCATGATCCCACCAGTGGCACAAGATCATTGGGCGCACCCGACTTTGCGCTGCGAAGATTCCAACCGGTATACGTTGCGAGTGGCACGGCGACTTCGGGCAGCCGCACGCCAGCGCGTTCATTTCCATCCTCGTCCACTTGAGGTATGAGGAGCGGCAGCGGAGTCCCTGCGCCTCCTCCGCCGGAGATGAACGGATTCGCTGTGCGCACTCCGGCCTGCAGCGCGCGGGGCGAGGCCAAACCCGGAGTCGCGGGCAGAGCGACCGCGGCTGCCTTGGTCAGCGTGGCGTCGCGGAAAGTGGGGTAGGCGCTCGCAGGGGGCGGGGTGCCGTCCGCGACCCAGCGCTGCATCGCGCCCAGCAGTGCGCGCAGAAAATACCAGTAGTCTGCTGGGTTAGCGCGTTGTTGCCCCACGCTGGCGGCGGGCGGCGGGAAGCGCCCGGGGCCGTGTTGCGCGCCGGTGAAAAAGTAACTCCGCACGTTTTCCGGGAGCGCGACATCGTTGTTCCCTGCCGGATCGGTGTGGCCAAGCGCCGCGACGCGTCCGCCTCCCCAATATTCCACCGCGGTATTTGTATAGAAAACCTTGGGTCGATGCAGGCTCCGGGGGTTCTCGAGCAATCCCTCGGATGCCCCGCTGACGGCGTCACGCTGGGCCATGTCCGAAAAAGGAAAGGCCGTAGCCGAGTACGTCCCGAGCGCCCGCGGGAGAGACCACCGGCGGTTCAGATCGAGCCGGGCCGATCCCGCAATGTGTGCCATCACGCCATCGAGGACCGGCTGGTCGCGCTCATCGGTCGCGAATCCCTCGTAGAGAAAGCCGCGCAAAAAGCGGCCGCTCTGTGACGACCCAAAAGCGTGGACGAAACGCACCGGCGCGAGGCCGGCCGACGGGTGTTTGAGCCACGCCGCGGTGTCGCGAATGGCCGCAAATCCGAGGCCCGCGATCGGCGGATTCACCGCCTCGTAGAAAACCTCGTACGTTTTGCCCGGCTCGAATCCGCCCTCGAGCGAAAGCGTGTGTCCTTTGAGCCGCCACCGCGTGCGCGGTATTTCCACCCCGACCGTGTCGGTGGCCGATGCCTTGATCGTCAGCCGAGTCTCAGGGCCATCAGGCGCGACAGGCGCGTAGGCCGCGAGGTCGCTGACGGTGTATTCATTTGCCGGAGCATCCAGGACGAACGCGGTGTGAACCACGCCCCGGATTGGCCTTCCGCCTTCCGTCGCCACGGGCACGTCGATCCGCATCAAACCAGCCGCTCGGGGCACATCGAATTCCCAGCCGACGGAAACGAGGGTGAAGCCCTGGCGGATCAGGAAGCCATCCCCGATGTCGGCATCTGTCACGGGATCGTTGATACCGCCGCGATTGAAACCGGAGAGCCCCTTTCGCCCTCGATTCACCACCTCGAGCAATGCCGCGCCGTTTGCCTGCCGCGAATCTTTCGGCCTCAAGATGAACACATCGGACGAAAACTCCACGCGGCCGTCTCGTCCCAACGGCGCCTTGTCGAGGTCGGCGATGACCCGGTTGCGCGGGTGCTTTGGATCGACGGCAAAGTGCAACGTGCCGACAATCTTCTCGTAGCCGGTGGTGCCGACATCAACGCGCTGCGTTATCTCGAGGCGCGTGACCTCTGCCCGGACGAGGCCGCCAACCGCCAGAAGGAGCAGAGCACGGGCAAGGGGAAATTTCATGAGCAGCAGAGTTGGGCAGACTGTTCGAGCAGCGGCGCGCCCCGGGCAAACGCATTCGCACCAATTGAATGCCCCCCCTTTGTTCGGTTCGATCTGCCGTGCCGGGGAGTGCGTTCCGCGACAGCCGGAGTTCACGACCTTCGTCGGAGCGGGGACACCCGCGTCTCGGCTTAGGAAACCTTTGCAATATTAGCGCTTGCAGAAGAGGCGGTCGGCGGGCCCTTGTTGGATGAGACGTACGGCTATTGCCATGCACCCCAATTACGTTTGTACCTTCGTCGTGCGAGCTGCTGCTCATGTCTCAGTCGGCTGCTTTTTGCTGTCAGCTGCGGGATTGGCCGCAGCCGTGACGAGCGAGCCGGTGGGGGTTTCCTCCGTGGTGTTGCCAGCCGCTTCCGATTCCTTCGTCGCCGTACCCTTTGTTCGCCCGCCAGTATTCGTGGGCCAGGTTGCTTCGGTTAACGGAAACAGCGTATCCATGACCGGCACGCCTGAGTGGACCGGCGGCCGCTTTGTCTATACCCCGGGTTCGCAGCCTAATACTTACTTTGTACTTATCTCCTCCGGGGCGGCGGAAGGGCGCAGTTATCTCATCACCGGAAACGGCACCGCGACACTCTCGCTCGATTTGGAGGGTGACAGCTTGTCCAGCGTACAGGCCGGAGACGCGCTGAAAATCATTCCGTATTGGACGCTCGGCACGCTTTTCCCGGCATTGGCCACAGGGGTGAGCTTTACGCCGACAACGGTTATTGCGTCTCCGCAAACCACGGTTGCCTTATTCCTTCGTCCCACCGCCGGTATAAATCCAGTTCCGACCCGCAGCTTTTTCTTCTATTCTGGCGCGTGGCGGGAGACTGGCCAGAACGTCGCCGTGAGCCGGGATGATCAGGTGGTCGGATTCGGTTCGCCGATGAGAGTCAGGAACGCCGGCCCCGGAGGTGCGCTGTCAACAGCGGGTGCGGTGGTGATGCAGAAAGTGGCGCTGCCGATCGCGACCGAGGCGGGAACGCAGCATGACAATCTGCTCGCATTGCCGCGCCCGAGCGCGTTGACGCTTAGTGCTTCGGGTTTAATCAGCAGCGGCGCATTTCTACCCAGTGCGAACGCGCTTGATCGGGCCGACCTTCTCATGGTGACGGACCAGACGGCGCCGGGCATGAATCGTGCGGCGTCGGCCTACTATATATACTACAACTCCGGCTGGAGAAAGCTGGGCCAGCCGTTGAGCGCCGATTTCGGATCCGATGTTATCTTCGATCCGGCAAAGTCCGTCACTATTCGCACCGCCTCCTCGCCGGAGGCCGTGAAACGCTACTGGGTCAATGCGGCGCCGTATTGAGCCGCGGCCGAGATGAAAACCATTACTTGGCTATATTGTTTCCTGGCCGGACTGGCGGTGTCCGCGTCGGCCGCCGTCAATGTGATTGTCAGCGGCGGCGGATTGCGCGATGCGGCCGGCAACCCGTTGCCACCCGGCTCCATTGTGGCATTGGTCGCCAGCACGCAAAGCAATGGTTTCCAGGCTCCCGCTGCTTTGTCCACGCTGCAGGTCGGCGCGAGTCTCAGCGGGGACGATGTCGTCTTGGCGGTGTTTCCGGCCGACGCGGCATTTACCGGCGTCACCGGCGGATTTGTCCGGCCTGTGACTTTCGACTACTCGAGCATGGGTTTGCCGGATTTGGGCGCGGGCGATCAACTCGCCCTCTATTGGTTTCCGGCCAGCGGGCTGAGCGGCAATCAGATCCTGCCCAATGCGACGTATGGCCTTTACCGAACCGATGAGCGGAAAAGCCGATCCACCACCACATGGTCGGCGCCCGACGATGCGGCCGGCGGCACGGTCGAGCTGAATTTTTTCACCCAGGATATCGGAGGAGATATCGACTCCGCGCGCGCCCTCGCTGATCGCACGGCTGCCAGTGGGGTTGAAGTTGCCGTGACGGTGCAGACCAGTCCGGCCGGTCTCGCGGTGATCGTGGATGGGACGACCTACCGTTCGCCTCAAACGTTTAGCTGGATACCGAACTCAACCCATAGCGTTTCGACCACGCTCGTTCAAGGCGGAGAAACCGGAGTGCAATATGCGTGGACGGATTGGAGCGACGGCGGCGGGCTTTCCCACCCCGTGTCTACCGCCGCGGGCGCGACCTACACGGCCCGGTTCAAAACGCAGTATTTCCTGACCATGAACGGGGAGGCGGGCGGAACCGTCAGTCCAGGTAGCGGCTGGCGGGACGCGAGCGAGATCGTGCCGATCGCCGCGGTCGCGGACCGAGGTTACAGTTTCAACTATTGGACCGGACGAGGGTCCGGATCGTATACGGGGCTGGACGGCCAAGCCAGCGTGACCATGAATGGCCCTATCGGAGAGACGGCAAACTTCACCGGCACTGGATCGGGCGATGTGGCCTATATAAATAGTTTCATTCCGGGCAATCAGCGCAATGACTATAGCGGATGGGTCGGCCTGCAAATTGTCGTTGGGCCGACCCCGCTGCAGGTTTCTGAGCTGGGGCGAATCACGGTCGCGGGCAATAGCGGAACGCATATCGTGAAATTAGTGAATGCGAGCGACGGCACGGACGTGGCGGGCGGAGCCGTGGCGGTGACCATGAACGGAGGAATTCCTGGCCAGTTTCGTTATGGAGTTTTAAATCGTCCCGTGACGCTCTCGGCCGGGGCGACCTACTGGCTGATGAGCCTGGAAACCTTTGGGGGCGACAGCTGGCACGATTGGAACACGACGTTTACCACGACGGGCGTGGCGCTGGCCAACTCGTTGGCGTGGGGCACGGGTCCGGGCGATTGGCGGACATCGGCGGTGGCAAACCAGTCTTATGGGCCGGTCAACTTCCGCTATGCTGGCGGGTCGGTGGGCGACCACATCCTGACGGTCACGGCCTCTAATCCAAACACCGGCGTGGACATCGCGGTGAGCCCGGCGGATAAAAGTGGCATGAGTCAGGGCACGGTGACGTTCACCCGAACGTATGCGGCCAACACGATGGTGACGCTGACCGCGCCCGCCACGGCGGCCCGAAACAGCTTCGAGAAATGGCAGAGGGACGGCGTGGACTGGTCCACCAACGTTTCGACCACCCTTTCGATTGATGCCAACCACACGATGACGGCAGTGTATAGCAACGGCACGCCGTTTATAGCCGGCGCGGTACCGGGGAACGTGCGCAATGATTACAGCGGATGGGTCGGGATGCAGATCGTGGTGGGGGCAGACTCCTTCAGTGTAGCCGAACTGGGCCGTTATGTGGATTCGGGCAACAGCGGCACGCACGTTGTGAAAGTGGTGAAGGCGAGCGATGGCACGGATGTGCCCGGCGGCCAGGTGACAATTACGACGCGGGGCGCCACACCGGGGCAATTCCAGTATGGCGCAATGATCCGGCCGGTAACCCTGGAGGCTGGCACCACCTATTGGGTGTTAAGCCAGGAATTTCTGGGCGGGGACACCTGGCACGATTGGAACACGACGATCACGCCGACGGCAGTGGCGGCGGTAAACTCGCTGGCTTGGGGCACCGGTCCGGGTGATTGGCGCACCGCGGCAGTGACGAATCAGACCTACGGGCCGGTAAACTTTAAATACACCCGAACCTCCACCACGTTTGCGACCAGTATCGTGCTCGGAGAGGTGCGCAATGATTATAGCGGTTGGGTGGGAGTGCAGATTGTGGTCGGGCCCAGTCCGCTGACGATTACCGAGCTCGGGCGGATTGTTGCCCCGGGGAATGTGGGTTCACATACCTTGAAGCTAGTGAGCGCGCGTGACGGATCGGATGTGCCGGGCGGCTCCGTGGTGGTTGCACCCGGCGGCGGCACGCCGGGCCAGTTCCGTTATGGTGTTCTAGCCAACCCCGTGACGCTCTCGGCCGGGGCGACGTACTGGCTGATGAGCCTGGAAACGTTCGGGGGCGACACCTGGTATGATTGGAACACAACGTTTATCCCCACCGGCGTGGCGTCGACCAATGCGTTGGCGTGGGGCACCGGTCCGGGCGATTGGAGAACCGCGGTCGTACGAAACCAGATGTATGGACCGGTCAATTTCAAATACTAGGGCCTCCCTCGGTTGGGACGTAGGCCGCGATGGGGTGCGAGAGGGCGCGCGCCTAGCAGGGCAATGGGAATGAAGCCGCGGTGGCGGGTTGCTACGGCCTCGTGGTCAAGCGGGGGCATCGGGCGAGTCGCGTTTTATGCGCGGCGTCTTCCCGGGGCACTCGCTTTGCTTCTGCTGCTCGGCGTATTGACGACGGTCCGCGCTGACCCGGTGCTTCCGGGCTATATACTCGACCCGAAAACCCCGGCGGAAGCATGGAATGTCATTCGCCTGGCGACGAAAAACGTCGACCTGCTGCTGGAGGAAACCCGGCTTACGGAGATCCCTCTGCAGATTTCATACTGCAGCCCGGCGCTGCGCGCCTTGCCTGGGATGGCGGCCTCGCCGGGAGTGCTCGACGCAGTGAGGGCGCAAGTCGCCCGCGCCTTCACTTCGGTCAACGCGATCCCCGATGCCGCGAAGCAGAACAATGGGGTGGGGGTCGCCTCGGCTCTCGCCAGCCTTCGAGGCGTATTGGGAAACATGGCGCGGCATTTCGATCCGCAGGCGACGGCGGGTGATCTTTATTCCTGCCCGATGCACTCGGACTTTATCACGGACAATGTGAAAACCCCGTGCGCGAAATGCGGCATGGGCGTTATCATTCGCCGGATTCCCTACAGCTTTCTCTATACTAAACCCGGCGAGCCTTCCGTTCGCATGACCGTTAGAGCGAGTGGCCCGGCGGCAGCGGGGAAGATGATCGAGGTGAAACTGCATATGGAGAAACTGGACGGCTCGCCTGTGCTTCTCTCTGAACTGATGGAGATGCATACGCAGCGAATTCACCTGCTAATCGAGGAGCCCGGGTTGGGGGATTATCATCACGAGCATCCGGCGGCGGCAGAAACTCCGGGTGACTATACGTTTTCCTTCACCCCCGTGAAGACGGCGCCCTATCGTATTTGGGCCGATATTGTACCCGCCGCGACTGGAGTGCAGGAACTGCCCTTTGTTGATCTCCCATCAGCCGGGGGCAGCGGCCCGATCGAAAATACCGCGAACCGTTTCACCTCGGTCGTGGGCGAGTATCATTTTGCCCTTTCCTTCACCAGTGGGAACAGCCTTCCCACCCGGGCAGGCCAGGCCCGTCAGATGGAAATCGCCGTGACCGATTCGAAGGGCAAGCCGGTGAAAAATCTGGAGCCGGTCATGAATGCCTTTGCTCATCTGGTGGGGTTCTACGATGATTATCGAACGGTCGTACACCTGCACCCGTCCGGCGGCGACGTCGTTGACCCAAGTGCCCGGGGCGGACCGACGTTGGGGTTTGTTCTCTTTGCTCCCAAACCTGGTTTTATTCGCCTCTATTGTCAGGTCAGCCTCGCCGGCCAGATGCTCTTCGCGCCTTTCAACCTGAACGTCGAGCCGTAGCTATGCTATCGGGGAGTGTTAGCCGCAAAAAAATTTAGCCGCAAGGAGGCGCAGAAGGCGCAAGAAGGGGAAAGTCAGATTCAGGAAGCAAAAGGCCCTGTGTTTAGCGCCGTATGATTTTTTGCGCCGCTTGCGCCTTTTTGCGGCGACTGTCTATAGCGCTATTTATATCACTTGGTGATCAAATCGTCCGCGGTCCACAAACGCTGATCAGGGCCGGCGGAACGGATTTCCATGCTGTTCCGGGAAAGCTGGTGGAAGAAGTAGGGCGTCCCCCAACGGTCCGTCAGTTCTCCGTCCGCGTTCAGGCTTTGGCCCGGCGGAGGACCGAGCGAGGCGCCCGCTGAATTTCCTCCCATGATCGCCCGCATGATCTCGGCATTCGAACCGACGGGATTCTCACCCATTCGAGTCCGATAATCACGGAGCATCAGACGGACATCGTCCAATTCGGCTTTGCCGGAAGCCTGGGGGTCGGCCCGTGGAGTGGTGGGACTTGGAGCGGGTGGCGTTGGCTCAACTCCCGGCTGAGACGGCGCCCCGGCGGTGCGTACGAGCGGCGTTCCGGGCGCGACCGAACTGGCCAGGCCATTGCCTTCCGCGCCCGAAATCGCCTTCGCTCCAGGCCCGCTGTGCGCAGCCGTCCGCGGGGGCGCCGTTGTGGCCGCAGGCGCGTGTTTCTGCTTCCACCAGGTGAACCACGCGACCACAGCCAGCAAAGCCAGAGTCAGCGCAAGAATCGAAATCCGTCGCCTGGTCATCGCACTCTAAACCGCGGCGCGCGATTCATTCCCAACGGCGCCAACATTGAGATCAGCGCACGCACTCAGAGCATGAACCCGAGATCCGAGGTTTGGAAACGGCTGAGATTGGGGAAAATCGTGGCCAGATTTCCGGAATCCACCCCGAACCACCGCGCCAGCGTGGCCGAGTATTGGTCGACCGCGAGCGTCGGGATCCATCGACCCAGCCCGGTGTCGTCCGGACCGTTGATGGCGAAGGTGGGGAGCTTGCCGTAGGTCTGACCTCCCTTTACGGCGCCGCCCATGATGAGGTGGTGCGAACCCCACCCATGATCGCTGCCCTGACTATTGGTCGGAAGCGTCCGGGAAAAATCGCTGGCGGTAAAAGTCGTCACCTTGTCGGAAATCCCGAGCTGCTCCATCGCGCGTTGGAACGCGAACATGCAGGAGCTCGCCTCGTCCAGCAGCCGATAGTGAGCGCCGTTCACGTTGATCGGGTCATTCACTCCGTTCACCAGGACCTGCGAAGTGTGCGTATCATATCCGCCGACACCGCAGAAAAAGATCTGCCGGTTCATATTAAACTGCGCCGGCCCGCGCGCGGCGATCAGGCGGGCAATCATCTTCAACTGGGTTCCCAATGTGGTATTGGGAAACCCGCCCAGGCCGTTCGACTGGACGGCATTGCTATAGATCCCGGTCAGCCCTGTGTTCCATCGCCACGGCGCCGCGGCGCTCTGCGCGGTGTAGCTCGCCGGTGAATCGGTCGGGTCGAGATACGGGCCGATGTTGGTGTTCAGGGCATCGCCGACCGCCAGGGCATTCTTGACCACATCAGCATAAGCCGTCCGTTGCAGGTTGCTGTGATTGAGCGCCAGGATGTCCTTCAGCGCACGGACGCGCGCGCCAGTGCCGGTCATTAGACTGCCGCTGGGCACAATCGCGCCCGTGGTGGCAACTTGATATTGCGAGATAAGATTCCCGATCTCGAACGTGTTCGCCCCGTTGAGCGACACCGACATTGAAATATTTCCGTTCGCATTAGCCGTGGGGTCGAGCAGGTCAGCGACCCGTCCACCCCAACCCGTGGTCGGCGGCGCATCCGGGATCGACGTCTGCCACTGGGTTACCTGATCGCTGTGCGAGAAAAGCTGCGGCGGAGTATAAAACTTTGTATTGGAGAGATACTGCGCCCGGGTGGTCGGGCGGACCAGCGTCCCAACATTGAACATGACGGCGAGTTTATCCTCCCGAAACAAGGTCTGGAGTTCCGGACAACTGGGATGAAAACCATAGGAGTGGCCGGCTGCGTCAGTATAGGCGGTGGTCCCGGCGGCATTTGACCATAGCGGGAGCAGCGAGGATTTCGGGAGGGCAAGGTTCGCCCGAATCGACGAGTAGGCATCGTAGGTCGCGGTGTCCGTGGGCACGATCCAGTTGTTCGCGTCGTTGCCACCGCTCAGGAAAAGGCAGACCAGCGCTTTGTAACCCGTATTAACCCCGCTCTGCGCCATGGCGGAGTTGATCAGGCGCAGGTCACGGATGGCATTGGCCAATGCCAGCGTGCCAACCGCAGCACACGAAGCCTGCCGGATGAAATCCCGGCGAGTGCGGAGGTGGGAAGAAGGGTCGGAACTCATACGGGACCTAGCGCTGAATGGTGTAGTCCGGGCTGGTGAGGATGAAATGCACGATGGCCCGCAACCGATCACGGATGTTGGTCGCGGTGGGAGCCGCGTTGGTGTAGGCCACGAGCCCCGCGGTGGAATTCCCCAAGGCCAGCCCGTTGATGCTGGTGCAGTTCACCGGCACGGTGAACGTCGTCGTGCTATTGCCAGGGACCGTTATGGTAAACGTACCGTTGATCGCTGCGCTAAAAGTTCCGCCAGTCACGCCCGTGATGGTGATCGAATCCCCCGTCCGGAGGCCATGGGCGGCCGGCATCGTGATCGTACAAGGGTTGCCAATACTGATGGCCGCAATCTGGCCGCCGACGAAATTCTGGATCACGGTCTTGGCGGCAGCGGGCAATTGACCCGCGAGGAGCAGCGTGTTCAGCCGGTCAATCAAGGTGCTGACGTTGGCATTGCTCGTCCACACCTGCCCGGTTTGCGGGCCGGCGCCGAGTCCGGAATCTGTGGCGGTCGCCATCCACGGGCTCAAGTCGAGGATCAGCGCGTTGGTGCCCGTCTTGAAACTGCTGATACCGGTGGTGGAGTTGGGATTGAAGATTCCGTTATAGAGAAAATTGGCCTGACGGACTACGGTTGTTTCCGCCGTGAGCTGGAATTCCGGGGTCGTGATGCCCTGCGACGCCAGGGTTCCGGCGAACTTGTAATCCGGGAGGAAGAAATTGAACACCGTGCTCGAGTTCAGCGGCGTCTGGGCGAGATCCGTGTCCGTGTTGTCCATTGTGTAGGTGCCGGCGCGCGCGACCACCGTTCCGCTGCGGACCACGGGTTGGGACTTCAGCGGGAAGACAAAGACCTGGTTGTCGCTGTTGATCGCCGCATTTGCCGCGTCGCGGGCGGTGACGGTGAACGTATTCAGGTCAGGCGTCGCCACGATGGGGTAGACCAGATCATTCTCGGTCGAGGTTTCGTTAAAAGAAGTCGTATCCCGGGAGTTGGTAAAGTTCAGGAAGACATTGTCGCCTGGCACCAGATGGTGGTCAGCCATCGCGCCAAATGTCCCGGTGCCGCCATAGGTCGTGTCGATCGTGATCGTGCCCGCCCTGCCGGTGGAGGCGTAGCTGCCCGCAAAGCGCGAAATCATCACCGTCTGGTTCGTCGCCGTCGCGCTAAACGGAGCCGTGAGAGTAAAGGTAGTGCCGGCGACATTGCCAACGCCGCTCGGGAAATCGATTGCCGTGGAAGTGGCAACGGTCAGCACGCTTTGGTCGAAGCCGGCAACTCCGTTCGCGGGACCGCCGGTGAAGTCAAAGTAGGCCTGTCCGCCCGCCGGCAACCAGTGCCCACTCATCGTGACGGTAATGATATTGCCGGCCTGGCTATACGTGCCGGTCATCCAACCCGAGGCGCTGATTGCGTACGTGGTGGCAGTCGGAGCGGGCGAGGCCAGCACGGCATAAGTCCCGGTGGTGGGCGCGGGCTTGAGTGGATCGGCTGTGGTATCGGTGAACTCGAGAAACACATTATTGCCCGCGGCCAGCAGGTGCGGCGTCGTGGTTGTAATCGTGATAACATTGGAGCCGGTCTGGGCGTATGTTCCACTCACACTATTGGGACGCAGAGCGCGCGCCGCCTGAGCCACGCGCAAGAGCGGTTCGCGCTGTTTGCCGAAGGCTGGAATCGTGGCTTGAGCACTGCTGCGCGCCTCATAGTCGAGGAGGATCGCTTTAATCACGGCTTTCATATTGCCTCGAGCCTGCGGTGAGCCCGAGCCGTCGTCGTTGAATTTCTGCACGACCCGGTACAGGTAATCACGGGAAGGATTGCTGGTGACGAGACGCTGAATGAGCTGACGGCAGATGAAGGGTCCGGCGTTCGGATGATTAAACAATTGGTCGTGCGCGGCATTGAGTTCCTCCGCCGGGAGAGCCTGGTAAGCCGGGTCGCTATATTGGCTGCTGACGTGCGTCGCATACGGGTCGAGCGGTTGCCCGGCCACGGTGGCAAGGCCGGGCAGCACCTCATTGTTCAAGAGTCGTTTTGGACCGGTGAAGTGCCGCGCGGGAACCTCGCGCATCGGCCGGGTCCAATCGGCGGCGGCACTAAAGGTGGGAAGATAACTTCCGTTGTAACCGTAATACCAACCGGTGAAGGTGTGGGCGAATCCGACAATCTCCCGCTGGGTATAGGTGGGAATGGGCGACTCCGAGGAATCCAGCACGAGCGTGCCGTCCGGCCACATGCGATAGAGGCCGATGGAGAAGAGCTGCTTGATCTCGCGCGCGTAGTTTTCGTTCGGACTGCGCCCAATCGAGATATCCGGTTTGTCGTTCGCCAGCATGTCGAGATAGCGACCCATGCCGGGCGACAGTGTCGTGCCAATGAGGATGTCGCGGAAATTACCAAAGGCATTCGCCGCGAGCGTGTCGTAGAAATAGGAAAGCGCGCGGGCGTTATCTTCCAGCGGCCCCTGGGCGGATACGACATGGATTTCGTTCAGCGCAAACGCCACGCGTTGCCGGAGCTGGTCCTGGGCAGTCATGGAAGCCTTCCACCAGGTATTAAAGCTGAGCTTGGTATCAAATGGCCCAAAAGCGTCCGCCAATTCACGCGCCAGAACCTCCGGCAGATGCGGGGTGGCGGGTTTGGTGAACTGATTTTCAATCCAGGCTTCGTAGCTCGGCATCGCCTTTAACGCTGCGACGTCCGCGATGTTGGCGCCAAAGGTCGCCTGGGTGAGGAAGCGCACCGCCCCTACATCCGTATTATGATCATCGGCCCAGGAAGGGGGCGCCGGTGGTGCGGCGAACGTGCGGGAACCGTTCGCGAGTGTATAGTTACCCCGGATCTCCCCATTGGGATACATCATCGTGTGCAGATTAATATAGGCTTTCCCTTCCCGGATAATCTCCACGATTTCTGCGGCGGTCAGCCCCGCCACCGGCTGGATCGTCCATTTGTAGCTGCCATCGGGCTGAAGCCCGTCGCCTGGTGTGGGTTGCATCGCCGGCGGTAAATCCATGTCGAAAACGATGGCAGATGGGTGGGATAGGTATGGGTCGACATGGATGTGCTGCGCCATGATCCCGCCCGTCAGCCCACTATAGTTATACCGCATCACGGCTGTTGTTCCGTCCTGGCTGACCCGCAAGGTCGAGCTGCCTACTCCATTCGTCACCGCTCCGGCCTGCGACAGCATGGTGGCCACATACAGGGTTCCGGGAATCGAGCCGGGAGCCGGCGCAACATACGGCGACAGGGCATAGCCGGGGACAATCTGGCTGGGAGCCGAGCCGGTTTCCCCGGGCTTCAGCCAGCCTACAGCCACGCTGTCTCCCGACCCTGCGCCCGCTTTGTGCAGGACTTCGATATAGTACTTCTTGCCGCCTTCGAGCGCCAGCCAGGGCGACTTCTGGGTCGGCTCCGTATTCCAGCTTTGTGGTGTCGTGCTGCCGTTTCCCACCCATGCCCGCTTGAGGGCATTGACCGGTTCGCCGTCGTTAGAGATCCAGAGTTCGGCCGCATTGCTGCCGGAGATCCAGAAGTAATAGTTGCCGGTGGTCGGCGCGGTGAGGTAGCCGCGGATCCGCGCGCCGTAATTGTCGCCAAAGTCGACTGGCGCCGCCAGGGAAGTCAGTGCGGACGTGCCGCTGGGCGCTGTCCCAACCGGAATGCTGGCCACGCTGGTTCCTGCTATCCCATTCCAAAATTCTCGCACCACGTTGCCGGCGTTTGCCTCCACATGCAGATTCAGCACCGACGTTCCGGAGCCCGCCGCGTTCGTCAAGGTGATGAGGACCTGATAGTCGCCGGCTGCACCGACCGGAGGCGTGCCGGCCAACACTCCGCCGCTATAGGTAAGCCACGCGGGATTGCCGCTCACCGTAGCGGAGCCGCTGTTGGTTGCCGCTATCCGATGAGCGAAAGGTCCGCCAACCAGCGCCGTCGCTTCCGTCGGGCTGGTGTGCGACGGCGGAGCCTGCGTCACGCTCGCGGGGTAAAGCCGTTCCGAGGGAATAATCTGTTTCGTCTGGCTGGGACTGTACCAGGAGAGCAGGCAACGCGCGGCGCTCGTGTTCTCGTAGTAATCGAGTTGAATATCATAGCGCGCCCCACCGAGCAGAGGAATGCGAACGTAGCGTTCGTTGGTGTTGGAGGACCAGTCCTTCAGCGCCTTGTTGACCAAGTCCACGCTCATGTTGCTCGCGGCGGTGGTGGCATACTTCCCTGCTCCAATATTGACTGTGAACGTCGTGGGTGTAGCCGCGGTAATCACCGCGTTGCGGGTGTCGGCAATGGTGACCAGCCCTGAACCGGTGACGTAGCTGCCGGCGCCGAAGTTAACCGTGAAGGTATTTCCGGCCGTCGCCATGATGACATAAGGCAGGTTGGCCAGGGCCGTGGCGCTGCCGCTCGTCGGATCGAGCTCGACCTTTTCACCTACGGTATAGCTGCCAGGGGTGCGCGTTCCGCCGGGCTGACCGACCGTCAGGTTGGTATAATTGATCACGGCCAGACCCGTTGCGCTATCGTAAGTGTACGATGGCGATGTGGCCGGCGCGTGGGACAGGTTGCCGGCCGAGGGATCCAACCGGACCGTCTCGCCTGCCGCATAGCCGCCGGGAACGACAATTGAACCTGAATAAGTCACCACCACGTCGCCGGTCAGGCTGTCGTAGGTGTAGGTAAAACCGCCGGTGTTGGCGGACGGCGCCATTTTAAGCGTCTGGAGTTGTCCATTCAGCCACAGGGCGCAGCCATCGTCCGCCTGCACCACAAAGGTGTACTCTTCCGAGAACTGCGGCTGCACCTGGCCAGTCCAGCGGACGGAAAACGTGTCCGGGCCGATCACGTTGGCGTCGGGCGTGCCAGTGCTCCAAATCCCGTTGTTTGCCGTGGTCACGGCGGCGTCGACGCCGACCCGGCCTGGAGCGTTCGCGAATGTGGTATTGCTGTAGACGCGATTGAACACGCCCGTCGTCGTGCTCGCGGGCCGGTTCTCCAGAAAACACGCTGACGCCGTCTGATTGGCCGGAAGATTCGAGCCAGTGAGCGCGATGTCGAAGGTGGACGCGGTGGCGTTCGCGACCACGAATGTCCCGCTATAGCCATTCGGGTCGGATGAGTTGGGGGTAAACAGATTGCCGGCCGAAAAGGCCACGGTCACGGAATTGCCATTCACCAGTCCGTGTCCTGCGAGGGTGACCGTAGCCGTTCCCGCCGAGGCGGTCGCTCTCGTGAATGTATAGGTTGCGGCCTGGGTGTGGGTGAATTGGTTCGCTTGCGGGATATTGGCAAAGGCCCCGTTGCCTAATTTCCATTGCAGGCGGCAACGGGCTTCGCCGGTGAACTCAACATGCTCCACCCGCAGGTGATACCGCTGACCTGCTGTCGCTGGCACCGCCAGAGCGATCGGCGCACTTTGCCTGAAGACTCCGACGGTGGGAGGATCGTCCCAGCCATTTTGCAGGATTTGGACCAACCCGCTGCCCGTATCGAGCAGCACTCGCGCTTTGTCGTCCGCATCGAGTTGAAACGTATAGTTGCCGGCCGTCGTCGGCTGGAGATAGGCGTCCCAACTCGCGGAGAAATTATCCGGGGAGTTGTTCGGCGTGATGACCACTCCGTTGGGCGTGCCGTACTGCCAGTCGAAGTTTATCGTCGGGTCCACCCGGGTGAGATTCGCCGGATGCGGGAAGGCAAGGATACTGATTTGACAGGCCACCGGCGTGGCCTGGGAGGTCGGCAGGCTCGTACCGGTGATCGCCACCGTAAAGCTCACTCCGGGACTGACGGCCGTCACCGTATAGATGAGGGGACTATAGAGCGCATTGTTGAGCTGCCCGGCCGTGAAGGCCACGTTCACCTGGTGGCCGGTGGCGAGCGCTGGAGTGCCCGAATAAGCGATGGTGGCCGTCCCGGTGGTCGTGGTCGCTCTGGTGTACGTGTAGGTGGAGACCGAGCCAAAGTTTTCCGGGCGGCTATAGGTTGTGCTGGCCGTGTCGTAATACCGCGCCAGGAGCCCGGTTCCGCTCGGCACGGTGGACTCGTTGATGATCACCGTGGCCTGACTTGGGCTGCCCAAAGTAAAAGGAGCGTCAGCGCCGCTCGGCGCCGTCAGAGTCGCGGTAACGGATCGGCTGCCTTGCACGACCGGTCGGGCCATCGGGTTGATAAATATATCCGCCGAGGTCGAGCCGCGGGCCGTAAACGCCACCGAGCCGGTCAATGCGGCATAGTCCACTCCCGGTACGGCCGTGCCGCTGACGCTGTAGTTTACCGTGAGCGGGAAAAGATTCTGGGTCCGGCTCACCGTCAGCTTGCCGGCGCTCGGTCCGTCCTCGGAGGCAAAGGGCGTGGCCGCGGCAATCGTGACCACACTGGGCCGGGTGAGCTGTTCGTTAAGGTAGGTGAGGTCATCGACCCCTGGGACAGTCTGGGGGGAATTTGGGTTCAGTCCCACCACTCGCTCCACCCAGTCGCTGACGCCGTCGCCGTCACTATCGATATCCTGGACCAATACGCGGAAAAACTGGTTTGTCTCCTTGGAGACTGGCTGGGTTCGGGGCGCGCCGTCTCCGATCAAGGTGATCCCCGTGCTGGTGAACGGAGTGGTTAACGCCGGGGTGCCCTCGATCACGTACTGCTTTCCGGCTTCGGTGGGAAAAACGAGGTCCACCGTGGTGACGCGGTTGGTGATGTTCGTAATTCGCAACGCTGACGCAGCGTTGAAGGGGTTCGTGCCCGCGGTGAGTTCCGCCTCGTTGGTGAGCCCGTCGCCATCCGCATCCTGACTTAACCAGGTGCTATTGGCCGCCTGCGCATCGGTCACTCCATAGATCAGCTTCCAAATTTGCCGGGTAGCGTTGTCGTCGAGGGGTGCGGCGGCCAGGTGCTGGCGGCAGAGCCCGACGAGAGCCAATGCCGCGGTGGCGAGCACCGGGAAGGTGCGTCGATGGCAAACCGGGAGCAGGGGACTCATACGCGGGGGCAAAAAAACGGGGGCGAGACGAAGAGGCGGCAGAGTTGAGCAATTCCCGGCAGTGGGATGGAGGTAAAAGCTGTGGGGGTGGCGCCAGCGTGACGGGGCTATACCACGCTTTTGAGGATCAACATTTTATCGCGGCTCCATGGCAAGCCGAAGTTTCGTGGATGCGACGAAGCGTTTCGCTCTGATCGAGCGGCTCGAAGGCGGCCGCATGGGGCCAAAATCGCCTGGCCCAACGGGAGCGCTGGGCGCTGAGCTGCGGCATTCGGTCAACCCGCTCTGCCTTTGGACCGATAATCGGCTTCGGCAGAGTTGCTGTAGAGCGCTATATAGCATCGCAGCCGCCTCCGGTGGCAGACCGGCCGCAACGCGCATTGTCCCGGTGCACTCTGACAAAGAGGCAAAGATGCACGCGACCTACACGCCACCTACGAGTCTAGGCTCACGTCGCGCTGGGCAACGGTTTCGAACCAACTGCCCGCCCTTTTCACGCCGCCTTTTGGATCTCTCAGATCGCCGTGCGACCTATATAGCCTATAGCGAACGCGGGCCGCGCGGTCGGCGACACGTCCGTCCCCGCCGAATCGCGCCAACAGTGAAGCACGGTTGGGGTCGGCTCACTCCGCCTGGGCTAGTTGCGGGCGAGGCGCCGCGGGCGCAGACGATGTCTACCCTGTCTAGCTCTCAACATATCCCGACCCTGGCGCTCAATTCCAAGAGAAGCGGGTCGCAGCGCGAGTGGCGCTCACGGCGTTGAAATGGCATCCGCGATGCGCCTCGATTTCATTCCGCCGCCGCGCGCTGCCAGCGGCGGATTACAGCTGCAACGGTTCAGCGGCTCACGGAGCGAGCCCGCTTCATCACCGCGGTGCGGCTTGTCTTCCGACCGAGCGCCTTCTTCGCCTTGCGGACGCGAGTGGCGCCGCCTTTGCCGAGCTTCTTGCCGGCGTAGTTGATTTCATGAGACTGAGAAGAGATGCGAGCGCGATCGCTTCCGACGTTACGTTTAGTTTTTGTGGGCATAATGTGAATAACTGAACGCGGATCAGGAGACCTGTTCCGCATCGGCCTACAATGTTGCGGCGGGAAATTCGCGCAGCGCGCGTGGCCCGCTTTGAGGTTTCCTGCCGCGGCACGCGCCGCCGCACCGCCGCTTTTATTTCGCCCGCGCCAATGACACCGAGCCAGCCGCATCCGCCACAAACAGACGCGTCCACTGGCCTTCATTCACATTGAAATAGATCCTTTTTCCATCCGGGCTGAAAATCGGATGGGGATGATTGACCCGCCATGACTTGGCTCCGCCGGTATTATTGAAGCGGTGCAGGATAGTATAGTGGTCTCCCCGGATATCGCCGACCATGACACACCATTCCCCAGGCTTTCCGCCCATCTCCGTCATCGGTCCATCTTTGACAAACAGCGTGCCATCCGGGCTGACGGACGGATGATCACCGGGCAGCTTGGGAATATTGGGAATGCGGGTGAGCTTGCCGCCTGCGGCGGTGTCGAAAATCTGCCCGCTCGCTTCCAGCAGCCGGCGGGAATCCGGATGCCAGGCGGGGTGGCCCCATTGCTCCCGCATGAACACGGGCTTTCCGTTCGTTAGATCGTATACGACCGTGCCCTGCCGTTCGCTCGCTTCCTTAGACGCATAGTTGTTGGCCGCTCCCTGCGGGCCGGGCGCGGACATCTTGAAGAACACGCGCTGGCCGTCCGGCGAAATATTGGGGAAGAAAATGGACGTGGGGCGTCCGCCAAACTGCTTTGCGAGCCACGGACCGTAGTGCTTTTCCACATCCGCGATCGAAACGACCGTACGGATCTGGCCCGTCGCCGCATCGAGGAATTCCAGATCGCGGTGCTCTCCCGGATTCCAGTGGCAGCCGTAGATCGGCAGGATGTCGTCCACCGCCCGGCCGAAGCAGAGCTGCCGATCCTCGACCAGTTTTCGATCCCGCAGTGTGTCGAGGTCCACGACGTGCACGCTCCAGCGCCCGTCCTTCACATCGTGATACGCCACCCGTTTCCCTCCGCTGATCCATTGCTGGCAGGCTCCGCGGTGGGCGTCCTCCGTGTCGATATCACGGGCAATGACCGTCTCCTTCCCGGTGGCTCGCTCCAGCACGACCAAGTCTCCGTGCTCACCACTGGCTGTCTTCGAAACATAGAACAATACGCGGCTGCCATCCGGACTTTCCGGCCGAGTGAGATAATAGGTGTGCAACGTGTGCCGGCCGGGTACTTCGGTCATTGGGTGCACCGAGACATTTGCCCGCCACGCTGCCAATGGATCTGTCTCAGCCGCGCGCGTGTTGGCGAGTCCGAGTAGGCACACGGCGGCTAAGAAGGCCGTGAGGCCGGCAACAGGGCGACGACGCGACTGAACCTCGAGGGTAGCGAGAGAGTTCATGGTGAGTTAAAAAGTTCCTTTCACCCCAAAGGTCCACGAGGCGCCATAGTCCTCACGGCTGCGAAATTGGGCGAGGCTCGGCGTGCTCGGGCCGGCGCGCTCGAAGTCTTCGCTGGCGGCGCCGACATTACGCAGGTTTGCGAAAAGCGAGAATCGTTTCATGAAGAAGTATTCGCCCTGCAGGTCGAAATTCATCCGTTTCAATCGCCAGTTGAAAGTACCGGCTTCGATGCTGCGGCCCGAAATCGACTCGAGCCGGCGGCGACCCTGATAGTTCCAATTGGCCCGCAGGTTGAAGGCGCTGCGGCTCACACTGACGCCCCAGTTATAGGTGCGCGGGACGAAACCGCTGAAGTCCGCCTCGGCTTCACCCTTCACTCGGAGCACCGTGAAATTGGCGAAAGCCTGTACGCCGCGGGCCCAGTGCGGCAGGAAAGTCAGGGCCTGCTTATACTCCGCTTCGAGACCTGTCATTCGGACTTGATTCGAGAGATTCCGCTGCGTCACGACATCGTAGCGGCCATATACGTCAGGATCCAAATTATAGAGGGCGAGGAAATCGGCACTCGCCGGGAAAGTGGCGCTGGTGAAGAAATTTTCGAAGTCGCGCCGGAACGCACCGATCGCCACCTGGCCCACGCCCTCAAAATAATATTCCAGCCGCACCTTGGCCGTCCGGGCCGTCCAAGGCTTGATCCCCGCATTGCTCACCGTGATGCGCTGCCCGGTCGCGGCCGGGTCATCGACATCCGGCAGCGTGATGCCGCCGGCATATTGATTATTGTCCGGGCGGCCGATCGACAAATAGTACGCGCCGCGCGCCACCAGGTTTTCCCTCAGAGTGTAGTTGGCGTTGATATTAGGAAAAACGCGCAGGTACTCCTTCTCCGCCTTGGCCCCGCGATCGAGATAGGTCAGCCGCGATATACCGAGCGTGTCAGTCGCAATCCGCAGCGGCCGGCCATCCGGGCCGAGGATGACCTGTCCGGCGGGATTCCGCTGATAATTCCGGGTCGGATCGCTTAGCGGTCCCTCCGCGTCGATATTGGTCTGTTCCACCCGGACTCCGCCGACCAGCTTCAAGCGGCCGCCGAAAAGGGCCGCGTCGCCTCGCACGTAGCCGGACGAGACGGTCTGCTCGACGTACTTCGAGAAGCCGACGGCATTGCGGTACTCCGAGTTGAGATCGGAGGTGAAGGAAGCGGGATTGGCTTTATAGTAATCCCAACCTTCGAACGCGCTCATCGACTGGAGTTGGGGAAAACCATAGGGCAGCGTTCGCCCCAACATCGATTCGTCGAGCAGCTGCCCAGCGGTGTTGGCGGGGCCGGTGTAGTTGAAGGTCGCGCTGGTCCCGCGCATGTCGCGCACCGATTGGCGGACATCGAGCCCGGTCTTGACCGCGAACGGCACATTCCCGAGCACAAATTCGCGGCGGGCGTTGACGTACGCGCTTTGCTTCACGTCGATCGAATCGCGCGGCTGAGTGCCGGCCACGCTGACGAGCGAGTAATTGCCCAGGTTATACGGATCGAGCGCGGCGCCGGCCGCATTGGTGATCGAAACCGTGCGCGGTCGGAGATAAAAGATGTCGTCAAACGCCACCGTGACATTGGCCAGCCGGGCGGTAAGGCCACCGGCAAACCCGCGGCTGATGTCCCGCAGGTAGTTCGTGGAATGGGAATAGCCCGCGCCTGCTTCCAGACGCCAGACGCTGCCGTTGTGACGATAGACCAGGCTGGGCATGTGCGTGTCTCCCGAACGCCAGCGATGACCATTGGTATTCGTCACCTGGCCGCGACCGGCTGTGCCGTGGACGGAGGTGAGCGAGAAGTTGCCCGGCTCAATCCGGTTGGTCGCGAACGCGATGGTGTTATTGTTATTCTCGGAGGAAAACGTCCCGTATTGGTAGGAGAAGGACAGCGTATCGAATGAACTCAGTTTATAATCCAGGGTCATGCCGAACGAGCCCCGCTTGTTGAACTTGATATTGTCGGAGACCTGAAAATCCGAGAGGTAAGGCTTGTCCGGCGTGGTGTCAGGATATTGGGTGGCGGCCGTCGCCGCCGTTATGCCGGTGGTCGCGGCAGCGGCTCCCCGCCAAGTCGTGGTGACGGTGTCCTGGGGAATGAATTGGCGACTGTAGCTGCCCGACAGCGTGAAACCGAAGCGCTGGTTAACCGGCACAATATAGGAAAAATCGAAACCGGGCTGGATCTTATAGCTGCCCTCCCGCCCCGGTCCGGGCGTGCGTTTGAAATCGCGGTAATTATCGCGCATCATCAGGTAAACGCTGCCGGTAAACAACGGCCTCGCCCGCTCGAAGGCGCTGCGGGGCACAATATTAATCGAGCCCGCCAGCGCCGAGGCAGGCGATTCGGGCGTCGGGGAATGCAGGACTTCAATTCGCGCTGCGTTGTGGATCGAAACCTGGAGCAGCTCGGTCGCCCGCGAGGTGCTGGCGCTGGACGTGCTCGCAAGATCAAAGCCGCCCACCGTCACGGGCACGTAGTTGGCCGGCACGCCATCCATCGAAATGGTGTTGGCCGTGCCTCCGACGTAATCGATGCTGATCCCGGGCAGGAATTTCAGGAACTCGCCGACGCTGCCATCGGCACTGATGCCGAACTCGCCCGCCGTGACGACGTGTGAGATATTGGGCGCGAACCGCTGCTCGTTAATGGCAATAGCCGCACCGTCCATTTCCTTCGAGGCGCCGACGATATATTGGGAGAGTTGCACCACACCACCCTCGCGATCCGCGGCGGATGATTTGAGCGAGACGTCTTGCTGGACGATTTGGCCGGCGGCCACGGTGACGGTTTGGACCGCTGGCTCGGTGCCGGTGAAGAAGACTTTCACCTGGGCCGTTCCCGCCGGGACGCGAGTCAACCGATAGTTGCCGCCTGCGTCGGTAAACGTTTCCAGGGAAGCAGCGTCGATCGTGACGCGCGCTTTTTCCAAATACGCACCGTTGCTGGCGTTCAGGACGCGACCTTCAATCGTGCCGCTGTTCTCATCGGCGGCGTGAGCCCAGCCCAGGAAGAGGCTGAAGCTGGCGAACAGGATCGTCCAAGGGGCGTTGCGATTCATGCGGGGGAAGTAGCCTAGCTCAGCCGGTTACCTGCCCGGGAGAGCGTGACGATTAATTAGCGGCCCAAGGCCGCACCCACGTCAAGGGCGGCTTCGCTTAAACTCGAGTCGCCGCGCCGCATCGAGCCAGCACCATCCAGTCGCCCGCAAATGACGCGAATCGGCGCGAATGCCAGGAAAGACAAAAAGGGAGAGAGGCGAGCCCACCAGACCGGGCGCCGGATTCCGCGCACCAGCTCGGATGCCGGAGAGAAGTACGGCCGCGTGTCCTCGTTCGTTTCCGAGTACTGACCTATCTCTGCTGCTCTTGAATTTATTCGCTTGATTAGCGTCATTCGCAGGCGACCGGATCGACCGCTTTCAACTGGCAGCAGCGGTTTCGATATCGGCGGTCCGCTTGGTGCGCTGCTGTTGCTGAATCACGCGCGTGATCCATTTATCGAGACTCTGCTTCTCCGCCTCGTTCATGGGATGAGCATGCCGCGTGACTCCGTCGGGAGCCTCGCCGCCGCTGAGTGCAACCACCCGCTCGACCACGTCGTGCCAATTCTTGGACTGCTGGGTTTCACCGACGAGTTTCATCGCCACCCAATCGAAGATGTTCGACGGTTGGGAGGCCGTACTGACACTGAAGCGCACGGCGTCCGGCAAATCCTCGGCATGCAATTGCATCACGCCGGCCAACGGATGGCCTTCCAACGTGACGAATGTCGCACGCGTCTCCGTGCGCTCTTCCAAACGTACCTGGACGTGGCCGCGGCCCTTGATTTCCGCGGTCATGGTGACGCCTTCCTTGGCCTGCTCCGGTGCGCCGGGTTCAGCGGCGAATTCCAGCGGCATGATCTCGGCAAGACGGTCGCAGACGTGTTGGAGCAGATCCGGCGCGGAAAATCTGCTGCCGTGGATCACCGCCGAATAAGTGGCTTTCTGTATAGCGCCAACTCCATTGCCCGGAACCTGCTCGGGCAGCATATCGGCCAGTAGCTCCAATCCCTTTTGCAACGGGGTCGGCTGCAACTGAAAGTCGGCCCTCAACGCATTCGGCCGGTTTTCTTGAATGACGTTTCCCTCGATCAGCATCTGCAGCTTCGAGGAATTGATCGGGGCGCCGAGGCCCGCGGACTGCAGGAGGCGCTTGCCGGCCGCGCCGAAAGCTTCAAGCGCGTGCGTACCCACGGCGGCAAGCCAAGCCGGGATGGGCAGGCGAGTGGGATTGCGCCCGGTGATCTTGCTCAGCCGGTCGAGCACCTCATCCGTCGTCGTCACATCGGCCCCGGCGATTTCAAGGACGCGACCGGCCAGCGCGGGGTTGCCTACGGCGAGAGCGACGGCTCGCCCAAAGTCTTCGCACCAGATTGGCTGGAACGGCTGGTCACCGTTATCCACCATCGGAACGGCCGGCAATGTGCGCAACATGGTGAGCAACAGCGAAACCGTTTCGTCGCCTGGCCCGTAGACGTTCCCCGGCCGGAGAATGAGCCAGGGGCCCGGGTAGTTTCGCACCAGTTCTTCCGCGCGCCGTTTCGATTTGTGATAGCCGGACTCTCCACGGTCAGCTCCGAGTGAGGAAATGAAAATGAAATACGGCGCACCGGCTGCTGCGGCCGCGTCGAGAAGATGACGGGTGCCTTCCACGTTGTTTTTCTCGAACGTGATCTCCGGCGGCTCCTCTTCTACAATTCCGGCGATATGTACGACGGCTTCGGCGCCATTCATGGCACCGTCAAGGTCGCCGACCTTGGTTACGTCGGCCGGAAACGCTTCGACCCCGTCGGGAAACGCCGGGACAGCTTGGTCGGCATGGCGCGAAATCAGTCGCACCTGATGTCCCGCGGCCAGGAGCGCTGGAATGGTCGCCGTGCCCACTACGCCCGTTCCGCCGGTCACGACAATTTTCATCGCACACCGTAGCGCAACGCCGCGAGAGTCAATACGGTGTCCGCATGGAACGCGCGATTGCGCTCCGGAACTATTCATAATGGATTCTCCCATGGCCGCTGTGCCCCACGCCGATCCGGCGGTTGATGTAGTGATCGTGGGGAGTGGCCCCAACGGCTTGACCGCCGGCGCTATTTTGGCGCGAAGCGGCTTGTCTGTGATGATCGTGGAGGCGGCCAGCACGCCGGGCGGCGGTTGCCGGTCGCAAGCGCTGACCTTGCCCGGCTATATTCACGACACCTGCGCAGCGGTCCACCCCATGGGCGTATTGTCGCCCGTTTTCCGTGACCTTGGGCTGATGGCGCACGGCTTGGAGTGGGTGGCGTGCCCGACGCCGCTGGCCCACCCGTTGCCGGATGGCCGTGTGGCGGTTTTGGAGCGCACGTTCGCCGCGACGTCACTGCATTTGGGCGTCGATGGACAGAGCTGGGAACAACTGCTCCGACCTTTTTCGGAGGAAGGGTTTATCCAGTCGCTGCTGCATCCGATCTGGAATCCGCAGAGCGGATATCTTTGGCGCAAAGCGCGCTTCGGTTTGCTCGGCTTGCGCGCCTGCGAGTCCGTGGCGCGCGGCCGGTTTAAAGACGAACCGGCCCGCGCCTTGTTTGCCGGCTGCGCGGCCCATTCCGTCATGGCTCTCGATCGCATTGGGACGGCATCGTTCGGGATGGTTCTGGCAGCGGTCGGGCATACGTTGGACTGGCCGTGTGCTCGCGGCGGATCGCAATCGATTACGCAGGCGTTGGTGCGGGTGTTCGAGAGCCATGGCGGGATCGTGCACTATAACCGTCGCGTCACGGACATCAGGGAGCTGCCCAAATCGCGAGCGGTGGTTTTCGATCTGAGCCCGCGACAAGTGGCGCAGATTGCGGGCGCCGAATTGCCGGCGGGATACCGCTCGCGGCTTGAACAATTTCGCCATGGGCCGGCCGTTTTCAAGGTGGACTGGGCATTGCGGCAACCGATTCCGTGGCGAAATGAGGCGTGTCGATCCGCCATGACGGTGCACGTGGCCGGCGACTTCACTGATGTGTTGCGGTCAGAATCGGAAATGATGAACGGGAAGGTGAGCGAGCGGCCGTTCGTACTGGTGGCGCAACAATCCCTGGCCGATCGCTCGCGGGCGCCGTTGGATGGGCACACGGGCTGGGCTTATTGCCACGTGCCGAATGGCTGCACCGTCGACATGACGGAGCGCATTGAGTCACAGATCGAGCGGTTTGCGCCCGGATTTCGCGACTGTATTCTCGGTCGTCATACCATCAGCCCGGCGCAACTCGAGGCGCACAATCCGGCGATGATCGGTGGCGACATGGCTGGCGGCCAAAACGATCTGGGGCAATTTCTCTTCCGGCCATTTCCGCGGTTTAATCCTTATACGACGCCCAACCCGCGGCTTTTTCTCTGCTCGAGTTCCACGCCACCGGGAGGCGGAGTCCATGGTATGTGCGGTTACCATGCGGCGCGTTCGGTGCTTCGCAGGTTGGGACGGCCACTCACCGCGTCATAGCCGTGGAGCACACCGTGGCGGGCCGGCCTGGCTCCCGCGCTATATCATTTCTGCCGCGACGGAATTCGAGCTGTGTAAAAGCGTTCGAGCCGTACGCGAAGCGAGCGAGCGCGCGCGGGTGGGAGTACGCTTACGGCCGAAAAAAATCCCGGTGCGCGGGCAATATTGTCCTCCTGAGGCGGAAAAATGCAGATGGAGCTACCACGAAACACACGAACTACACGAAATTGAGAGAAAGAAGGCGTGAATCGGACGATTGCAGCTGGAGTCACCCATTGGTGAACGCGCTCGGTCAGCTTCTGTAGTGGCCGAAGTATTCATTTCGGGTGTTTTGTGTATTTCGTGGTTTCGCCGATTGCATGAGTCCGGCTTGGCTGAGGAGATAGAGTTATTATCCCGGTTTGCTATATGATTTGTTCACGGCTGCCGCAGGATAATGTCCCGCTTGCCAGCATTGCACTTGCTTCCACTTGGCAAGGCGGCTGCCCTCCTCCCATCTCCTGAAACCTATGCCCGACCCACATTTCAGCGCTGTTCCCCTTGCGTCCTCATCTGGCATTTCGGCGGAAGCTCCGGAGCTGACGCCTCCGCTCGAGCCGCTCGTTATATCGGGCAGCGAGGCGGCCGGCCCGCCGCTGGTTGAGCCCGCTGAGACGTTTCTGCCGCGCCTGGAGCGCGTGGCTCGACTGCCGGATGTCGCGCCTGCGCCGCCCGCCAGCCGCGCCCCGCTGCCGAGGCGTGTTTCCCATCGCGCTTTTCAGACCACGCTCGATGTCGGTCAGGGGAGCCGCGGTTCGTGCTGGGCCTTTGCCGGGATCGCCGCGCTCGAGGCCGCGTACGCGCGGATTAATATACGGGTGGATCTTTCGGAGCAGTATCTTTTCAGCCTTTCGAAGGCGCATGAGAATCACCGTAATGGCGGCGGGATCAATTCCTTGATCGGATTCCAAGGCAGTTCCGATGTGGTGCACCACCTGAAATACTGGGCGGTCCCGCTGTCGGCCCATGTGCCTTATATAGATCAGCCACAGTTGCAGTTGCTGGCCGATTCCATTCCGGGCACCATGGGCGGGCTGAAAAATGCCGCGGGCGGAACGCGTGAGCAGGCGGATTGGTTTGAATTCGATCTGCGCAATGTCCCGCTTAACGGCCGCTGGTTTGCGCAGTATCGGGTGCGCGATTACGTCAAGAAATCGAATTTCAACAACGACGATATCCGCAATGCGATCGCGGCCGGTTACGACGTGGTGATCGACGCGTTCGACAAGATCAACAATGGCGGCCACGCCTTGGTCGTCCATGGCTACAATGACGACACCCAGGCCTTCGATATCAAAAATTCGCAGGGCCTGCCTGGGTTCGAGACGATGAAGTATGTCAACGACGGGCACTTCAACATCCAGTATAATTCGATGTTTTATATTACCGCCGTGCAACCGGTGGAGACGCAGTGGGCGGCAATGTGGGTCGGGCGGTGGGAAACGGATCATGATGGCTGGCGCGGCATGCTGGTCATTCGCCGCTTCCTGGAAATTCGCAATGATGAGGTGCTGCCCGGTCCGGGCAGCCGGATCAGTTTAGGCACGTGGTACGCCGAGGATGGCCGGCGCCTTGATGTGGTCGGCCATTTTGTCGATGGCGGACGCGGGCTGATGTGCAATATCGGGGACCAGCCGTTTGAGCTCTATCTCCACTCGCGCGATCCTTATCGGGCGAGCGGGCGTTGCTTCTGGAACAATACGCCTTTCGGCGTCGTGATGTCGCGCGGGACTGCCGTCGGCGCTGGCTCCGGGTTTGATCGCAGCGAAACGATCGGGCTTTGGGATATGGTGCACGACGGCTGGCGGGGGCAGCTGCGGATCGGCGCCGATCCGTCCTATGTTCAGGCGGCGGATGCGGTCGCACGCCGGACCTGGATCGATCCCGGCGCGGTGCCGCACCGGGTCGATGCGCACATCGATTTCGGAGGCGATAACCGGGACCAACGTTTCCAGCTTCTCGCTCACACCCGGGAAGACGGGCTGATTGGCGGCGTCACTTCCTGGGGCGGCAAAGACTGGCCGGTCGAGGCCAGGATGTCGCAGAATTTATATACGATTCCCCAGGATGGCACCTTGAATTGGTACCGCCATACCGGCCGTTCGCAGTTTAAGTTCGAATGGGATCCGAAGAAACCGGTCGGGACCGGTTGGCAAAGTTTCCGCTCGGTGTTCGGCGGAGGGGACGGGGTAATTTATGCCATCCAGCCTGATGGGGTGTTGCTATGGTATTACCACGATGGCCGCAACCAGGGTACATTCGACTGGCAGGGCAAGAAGCAGGTCGGCACGGGCTGGCAGATTTATCGTCAGGTGCTGGCAGGCGAGGGTGGTGTTATCTACGGCATTACGAGCGACGGGAAATTAATGTGGTACCGTCACCTTGGCCGGCGTGATGGCAGCTTTAGCTGGCAGGGGCCGTTTCAAGTCGGCACGGGATGGAACAGTTTCACCACGGTGGCGGCAGGGCCGGATGGCACGCTCTACGGCATTCTACCGGACGGCACCTTGATCTGGTATCGACATTATGGATTTGATCGGGGCTACGCGATCTGGAGTGGGCGCATACCAGTGGGCAGCGGATGGCAGGTGGTTGATAGCTTGTGGGCGGTCGGGAACGGCTATGTTTACGGGCGCAAGAATAACGGAGAGTTGTGGCTATGGCGGCATCATGGCTTCCTCACCGGAGAAGCCTCGTGGACGGCCGGTGCGCAAGTCGGCACGGGTTGGGGCGGCAACATGGTCGCGGTTTTCGCTACCTGATGATCGCCCGCGAATGACGCGAATCGGCGCGAATGAACTCGATCCGGTGAATAAAGTCGGCGGCGATTGGCGGTGGCATTCACGGCGTTCCAGGAGTATGGGCTAATCGGCAACTTCGGTTCCTTCGCATCACATTCGTGTCATTCGCGTCATTCGCAGGCGTATTCTGGGTCGCGCCTTTGAGCTTCCGCGCCCTTTTTGCGGTGAGTAGGCGCTAGGGTCGGGTCCACTCGCAGAAAGTTCGTGGCGGCGGCGCCGATTTCAGTCCGAAATCCACCGTGTCGTTCGTTGAAGCTCTGGTGGGACACGTTGCCCCGCCATTCACTCTTCACCGCCTCGAGCTTTAGCTTCGCCTCAACATGGATGCTACGAAACCACCCAGGAAACGCCCCCTCGTCATCACGCGCATTTTTGATGCGCCAGTCGAACGGGTATGGCAGGCGTGGATTGATCCAGAGCAGGTCAAGCAGTGGTGGGGCCCGGATGGCTTCTCCTCGCCCAGCGCTGAAATCGACTTCCGTGAAGGCGGAACGTCCCTCGTCTGCATGCGGGCGCCCAAGGAGTTTGGCGGCCAAGACATGTTCAGTACCTGGACCTACACCAAGATCGTGCCAATGGCGCAGATTGAATATGTCCACAACCTGGCCGACTCCTCCGGCCGTAAGATCGACCCGAGGGAAATCGGCATGCCGGCGGATTTTCCCCAGGATATGCGCCATGTGGTGACATTCAAAAATCTGGGACCCAGTCGGACGGAATTAGTCGTGACGGAATACGGGTGGGCGCCGGGTAAAATGCGGAAGATGTCCAAAATGGGGATGGAGCAGTGCCTGGAGAAAATGGCGGCGAGCCTGGTCACGCCGTAGCGGGCTGCGGCGGATTGAGCCCTGGGTCGCAGTCGCGCGAAGGGACCGCGTCTTACGCCGCCGAGACTCACTTTCGCTTCTAGACGTTCGGGGGTTGGCCGCGTACTAATGGAATGTACCCCGTCGGTTCGGCGCTTCGCATTCTGGCGAAGCTGAGCGCGGCTTCATCCTCAATATGCGAATCTCCCTCCGTCCTGGTTTTTGCCCGAGCCAGCCGCTGCGCCTGGCGCGGCGTGCTCTGGCCGTTCTCGGCGTATTCGCGTTCTGGACCGTGGCCGCTGCCGCGGCGGAGGATTTCGGGCTTTTTCAAGGCCGGTCCGAGATCGGAGAACTGAAACGGCCGGGCACCTTTGCCTATGACGCCAGGAAGGGAGCCTATACTGTAGGCTCTGCCGGCGCGAATGTGTGGGCGCGCCGGGATGACTTTCATTTTATTTGGAAAAAAGCTTCCGGGGATATCGCGCTAGCCGCCGAGATCGACTTTGTGGGCGCCAGTGCCGAGCCCCACCGGAAAGCCTGCATCCTGATTCGTCAGTCGCTCGCTGCCGACGCGGTGTACGTCGATGCCGCGGTGCATGGGGATGGGCTGACTTCGCTCCAATTTCGGGAGGAGGCAGGTGGCATTACCCGCGAGGTGCAGTCGCGGAACTCCGCGCCGCGGCGCGCGCGATTGGAAAAGATTGGTGACACGGTGTATCTTTCGCTTGCGGGGGCGGACGGAGTCTTTCTGCCGTCGGGATGTTCGGTCCGCCTGCCTTTTTCGGGCGAATACTATATCGGACTCGGGGTCTGCGCCCACAACGCGGACGGATTTGAGTCGGCCGTATTCTCGAAGGTTGAGTTCAGTGCCCCGTCGTCGGCCGTCGTCGCGGTGCGGAGTTCGCTCGAAACGGTGGTGATTGCTTCGCAGGACCGGCGGAGCGTTTATCACACCAACGAGCGCATTGAAGCGCCCAATTGGTCCCGGGACGGTTCTGCCCTATATTATAATGGTGGCGGTCGCATCTATCGTCTGCCGTTGAGCGGCCCGGCCACTCCGCAACCGATCGACACCGGGCCGGCGGTGCGTTGTAACAACGATCACGGTCTTTCTCCCGACGGCACTCAGCTCGTGATCAGTGACGGAACGCAGCCGGGCGGGTCACGCATCTATATACTTCCGGTGACCGGCGGAGGGCCCCGGCAAATCACGCCCTTGGCGCCGTCCTATTGGCACGGTTGGTCTCCGGACGGACTGGTTTTGGCGTACTGCGCGCGGCGCGACGGCAAGTTTGGGATCTTTACCGTGCCGGCGGCGGGTGGCGCTGAGCAGCGGCTGACGGTCACGGACGGCCTGGATGACGGCCCGGAGTATTCGGCCGACGGCAAGTGGATCTATTTCAACTCCGACCGCACCGGCCGGATGCAGATCTGGCGCATGCGGCCCGACGGGAGCGCCCCCGAGCAGGTCACGCAGGACGACAATAACAACTGGTTTCCCCATCCGTCCCCGAACGGCCGCTGGATCGCTTACCTCGCCTACGACGCCGACGTGAAAGGACATCCTCCGGACAAGAACGTGACCATCCGCGTGATGCCGGCCGAAGGCGGAGAGAGTCGGGTACTGGTGAAGCTCTTCGGAGGGCAGGGGACGCTCAATGTTGCGTCGTGGTCACCTGATAGCCTCAGGCTGGCGTACGTCCGCTATCAGCCCGTCGTGCCCGCGCCATAAGAGCGACGTTCACTGAGGCGAACCACGAAACATCGAGCCGGAAGCGCCCGCGAATCACGCGAACGCACGCGAATGTCGCGACAAGGGTGCGGGTGTTGCGAGTGAGCCTGCGCCGCAATTGCGCCCCCACTGGTTTGGCTTCGATTTGTGTGACTTCGCGTGATTCGCGGGCGTATCCGTTCCGTGGATTAAGCGCCCTTCCGCACTTTCTTCCAGGTGGCGAGGCAGCGTTCGGCCGTCTCAAATTCAGAGTAGCGGCTGCCCTCCTGCTCCATTAAATAATATTCCACGCCCCCGACCGACTCGGCCGCCGCGAAGATCTCGGCCCAAGGTGAGACGCCTTCAGTAAAGAGGACGCGGTAACCTTTCTCCTCTTCGCGCGTACCGGGCGCCCAATCCTTTACGTGCACGCTTTTTATCCGCCCCGGATTCGCTTTGATCCAGGCGATTGGGTCGGCGCCGGCTTCCATGCATGTGCCCACATCGAACTGCAGCACGAATTCCTTCGGCGTATTGGCGGCAATGATATCCATCGCGCGTTCCTTGCCCTCCACTTGCGCCCATTCCGTCTTGTGATTGTGGAATCCGGCCGAAAGGCCGTGAGGGGCCAGTTGCTCGACTGCGGTGGTGAATTGCTCACAGACCTTTTTCCAGCCGTCTACCGTGCCCGTGCCGCGAGGGGCGGACGCGACGATTAACGTCCGGGACCCGAGAATCTGATTGAGCTCGATCGCGCGCGCCATCGTCTCGCCGGGCGTGATTGATGCGGCATTATTATGAGTCGAATAACAGCGCATCCCGAGATCATCCAGTTGGGTGCGAACCTCTTTGGCGTAGGGGAATTTCCAGGCGAAGTACGACGAGTAGAACTCGACCACTTCATAGCCCATCTTGGCCACGGTGCGCAAAGTCAGCGGGAGATCTTTGACCAATTCGCCGCGAACGCCATACAGCTCGATCCCAATGGGGTATTTTGACTTGGGCTTGGGCGCAGCGACGGTTTCAGCGGCCCGCGCCGACGAGACGACGCCGCCGGGCAAGAGAGCCCCAGCTGCAATCGAAGCCGTCAGGAGAGTGGAGGTGGCAAGGAAGTCGCGACGTGAGCGAGGCAGAGCGGAGTGATTCATGGGTAAGGGGAGAGGGCGGGGAGAGCGACGTGAGATTTAAGGGTTCGGCGCATGGGGTGCGCTCGGCGCGCAGTTGAAAGTTGAAAGGTGAAGGTTGAAAGACCGATTTTTGCGGAGGTACAATCAAGACGTCGTATCCAGAGGTGCTTTCAGGACTTTGTACTTCACGACTGGGCAGGATGAATGCCTGCCGAACATGTCGTTGTGGTCACGGCTCTTGGCTGTCGGCTCTCGACCCCTCGACTCTCGGCTCTCGGCTGCAGACTCAGGCTAAGCTAAGAGCGAGTGGGCGGGGGGACAGGAGCAGACGGTGGGGTGAGTCCCCGCAGTGCCCGCGGTGGCGGCATGCTCGCGGCGCCGGGGCCTGCGCCGCCGCCGCTTCCACCTGCCGCGCCACCTCCGCCAAAGCCCCGGCCTCCGCGACCGCCGCCAAAGGTGCGCACGCTCGCCAGGTACTCGACCAGGTCGCGCAGCTCGGCTTTGGTCAGCAGTGCGCCGTAGATTTCCGGCATGGCCGAGGGAGCGCCTTCGCGTTTCGCGATGTCGGTTTTCTTCACCTCGACGATCTTGCCATCGGGCGCGCGGAGGGAAACGGCCTCGTCATTCTCGGAGGCAACAATGCCCGCGGCGACTCCTCCGGACAGCCGGGTGATGACGACCGTGTCGAAGCCGGGCGAGATCTTGGCGTTGGGTTTGACGATCGACTCGAGGAGTTGCTCCCGGGACGAGCGCGAACCGATATCGGCGAGGTTGGGGCCGGCATCACCGCCTGCGCCTGTCCCAATTCGATGACAGCGCACGCAGGCCATTACTGGATGTGATTCGAACACGGTGAGGCCTCGGTCGCGCTGACCACCCGCGAGGGCAAAGCGATAGGGCGCCAGCGGATCGTTGCCCGCGGCCATCGTGACGTCACGCTCAGTCAGGAGTTTTTTGAGCTCGCTGCTGTCGCGTTGGGCGGCCGCCTCGAGCAGCTCGACCTGAACCGCCGGCGCAACTTTCCCGGCCGCCAGCAGTCGGAGTTGCTCGGCGAGCAGGGCATCGGCCGATTGGTGCTGGAATAAAGCGAGGGCTTCGAACGCGGCCTTCTGCTCGTCGGCATTTCCTTTCGCCACGAGATTGGCGAGCACGGGTGCGGCCGCGTCGGGCGAGAGACGCGCGGCGATGGGCAGGGCAGCCAAGCGCAAGCTGGCCGAGGTCGCGGCGCTGGCGATCTTGACCGCTTCGGGCAGGCGTGGGTCGCGGATCTTATCGAGCGCGTTCAGGGCGGAAACGCGGTTGGTCTCTGATTGCGAGTCGTCGCTCAGGACCGCGTAAAGCGGGTCGGCTGCCGTAGCGATTTCGAGCTTTTCAATCGCGCTAATCGTCGCGCTGCGCAAAGCCGCCGGGGCTGCCGCATCGAGGAGGTCCGGCAGGACCGGCGCAAGGGCGTCGCGCGCTGGCTCGCGGGCGCGGGTGGGGCCGGCCAACTCATTCGGAGAAGTGCCGGTGAGCGGGCGGAAGACACCGACGATCCGGTCGCGCGCGGGCGGCGCGGGCCAGTGGCCAAGCTGAATCAAGGCTTCCGTGCGCAACTTGATCGCAGCGTTGGGGTTGGCCGCGAACGTGGCCAGAGCGGTGGCGTTGGCCGGCTGACCGAGCCGGAAATTGGCGTTGATCGCGCGGTAAAGGACGGGCTCATCTTCGATCGGACGCGCGATCATCGCGGCGAGTTCCGGTAGCGCCGCGTTGATCGGCCGATCGTTGATCGCGAGCGCGGCTTCGCGGACCAAATAAGGATCAGAATCGGCCAGGAAGCGGGCGATCTCGGGTCGCTCCAGGCGGCGTAACGCAAGCAGGGCACCCAGCCGTACCGCGCGCGAGGATTCGGTAATGGCAGCGGTGAGCGCGGCCAGATTTCGGCCGCCCACCAGGCCCATGACCAGCGCGTGACGGAGATAGGCGTCCGCATCGTTATTCGCCCGGAGAGCAGCCAGCAGCGCCGGCGCAGTTTGTTGGGCCAGCTCCGGTCGCGCCGCGGAAATCTTGCCCAGACTTTGGGCAGCAAAAAACTTCACCCGCAGATTATCGTCCTGGAGCGCAGCGATAAACGCGTCGGCGTCTCCACTCTGGCGATGGTCGCCGAGAACCTTGATTGATTGGGCCCGCACTTCAGGATCGGGGTCGCGCATGAGCGGACGAAGCGCGGCGAGCGCGGCGGGAGTTTTGGCCGCGAGCTGGCCCAGGCCCCAGATAGCGTGGCGCCGGGCGTAAGCAGGGAGGTTGGCGGGATCGCCGACTGCGACGGCCGGTTTGGCGGCGGTACTGGCTACGCGCGACAAAACGGCGAGGCTGTCGGCGCCGCGTTCGGCGAAGGCGTATTGCGCTTCCAAGCGCACGCGCCAGTCGGGATGAGCGAGCAGCTTGGCCAGCTCGTCCGGAGAACGCTGGCTCCAATCGCCGGCGATGAGCTGTTGGGTTTCTTTGACCAAGGGATCATTGACGTGTTGGGGGTCGGAGATGGCGTAGATGCGGCCGCGGCGGGACTTCGGGTAACCATCCGACCAATCGGACGTGTAGAGTCGCCCGTCATTGCCGAAACGCACATCGGTCGGGAGGGCGGCGCTGAGGAAGGGCTTGCTATCGACAATCTCGTATCCGGCGCCCTTGGACTTCACGACATAGGTATAGACTCCGCTGCGGGCGACCGCGCCCTTGAAATGAGTGATGAAGATGTGGCCGAAATACGAGGCGTTGAGCCCGGTGCCCGGATAGTAGGCGATGCCGGAAGGGCCGTCCTCGATGTTGCAGATGGGCGGAAGCAGGAACGCGGGCTGTTCGGCATGGCGCGGCAGCCACATTTTCTCCGCGCTCCACGGGCCGATTCGCTCCACCGGCGAAAGGGGCGAGTGCTGGTAGCCGATGCGCCAGCCGCTGTCCCCGCCTTCGACCACATGCACCAGGCGTTCCTCGTCTCCCATGTCGGAGTCGTTGTCGCCGGTCAGAAGATCGCCGTTTTCGGTAAACAAGAGCGACTGGGGATTGCGCAAGCCGTCGGCCACGAGCTCGAGTTGCGAGCCGTCCGGGTTCATGCGGCAGACCGCGCCTGTATCAGGCGAATGGATAATGTTTCCCTCCGGCGTCTTCACGCTCGCGCCGCGATCGCCGAAGCTGAAGTAGATTTTCCCGTCCGGACCCCAGGTGAGCCCGTGCAGATCGTGCCCGGTAAAACTGAAACGCACGCCGTAGCCGCGGCTGAGCTCGGTGCGGGTCTCGGCCCGGCGTTCGCCGGTGAATTTCCAGATGCTGGGAATATTGGTGAACCAGACCTGCCCGCGGCGCGCCAATACGCCCGAGGCAATGCCGTCGAGCGGCGTGGTGAACCCGTCGGCGTAGACGCTGCTGCGGTCCGCCACCCCATCGCCGTCGGTGTCCTCGAGCAGCCGGATGACCTCGGTTTCGATCGAAAGCTCCTTGATCCCTTCCGGCCCGAAGTGGCGCAGCAAGGTGGCGGAGCGCTCCTCAATGTTACGCGACGCGAGATCGTCTTCGAGCATCCAGCGATAATCCCGTATATCCAGAGCGCTGGTACGGTAACGGTAGGTTTCAGAAACGAAGATCCGACCGCGTTCGTCGATGTTGAATGCGACGGGATTGGCCAGCATCGGCTCGGCCGCCCAGAGTTTCATCTCGAGGCCGGCGGGCAGCTTCATTCGCTGGATCGCGTTCTGCCCCTCATCAGAGGCCGGAGCCATCGCGGGCTCGGCGGTCCGGGAGCCGCTCGCCAGGATGGCGTGGCGTGTCCCAGCGGGAGCGGGGGCGGCAGGTCCGACGTCCGCGGCCGAGACCCGACTGAGGATGGCGAGCAAGGTGGCGCCCAGGCGGGCGACACGGGCAGGAGAGACGCGCATGTAGAGAGGAAAAATTTAAACCACGGGAACAGAACCGAGAGCAGGAGAGCAGAGAGGAGGAAAAACCGAAAAGCGCAGGCTATTTCGGGCCGGCCGGCGGATGCAGGCGCGGGCGGCGGCGGAAGCTGGGGCGCACCGGCAGATTACGAGCGCGGCTTGCTGGCCAGCAGGTAAGGCGCGAGTGGATTGACCGGCAGGGCTTGGAGCGCGGCGACCACGACCTCGGCATTGAGCTCAGCGCCGGCTGCAGTCGTGTGGGTGTGCTCGTCGGCGAAAAGCGTATCCACTTTCTCCGGCCCAAGGGCTTCATAGCGCCGCGCGATCAGCTCGTTGAGATCGAGAAAGGCCACGTGCTCCGCGGTGGCGACTTGTTCTGCCCAACCGGCGTGAGCATCCTTGTTGCGCACGATTTTTCCGTCTTTCCAGATCTTGCGCGGCACGAGCGAGCACACAATGGGCGTCGCGCCCTTCGCGCGGATATCGGCCAGGTAGCTGCGCAGATACCAGCCCCAGGTGTGCAGGGTGCGCGGCTCTTTTGTTTTGGGGTCCGGCCGCTCTTCCGTCTCCTCGCCGATGCCTTTGACCGGTCCTCGTGCACCGTTGTCGTTATGGCCAAATTGGATGAGGACGACGTCGCCCGGCTTGATCAACGCGAGGGCAGCTGCCCAGTAACCAGACGCCATGAACGTCTGGACGCCGGTGCCGCCCACGGCGCGGTTCACCAGGTTGATTTTGCTGGGATCGAAAAACGGTGCCAGGTAATCGCCCCAGCCCCATTGTCCGCCGGCGCCATCGCCGCGGCCGTTGCGCACGGTGGAATCGCCGATGAGCACGAGGGAAGGAGCTTGGGATTGGCCGGGGTGGGCAGCCGCAACCAGACGAACGGATCGGCCGCGACCGCTTCGCCTTTGGCGGAGAGATATTTCGTGACTGGGCTGGGCCGCAGCCCTTTGAGGCCGGCCACGACGGCGGCCGCGTGCAGGTCGGCGCCGGCCGCGTTGAAATGCGTATGGTCCTGCGGATACAGGGCGGCCACCTTGGCTTCGCCGAGCGCGTTGAACCGGTCCGCCATCATGCTGCTGAGATCGATGAACGGCACGGCGGCCGCTTTGGCCGCCTCGTAGGACCATTGTCCATACAGCCCGGAGCCGCGCTCAATTTTTCCCTCCGACCAGATATTGCGCAGCGTGAGCGAAAGCACGATCGGGGTGGCGCCTTTAGCCTGCACGTCTGCGACCATTTTTCGCAGGTACCAGCCGAAGGTGTGCACGACCTCATGTTTTTTCGTCAGCACGTTGTCGATTTCCCTGGTTTCCTCTCCCAGGCCTCGAATCGAGCCGCGCGCGCGGAGGGGAGGAGGCGGTTCGTCGTTCAAGGCTCCCGCATCATTATGGCCGAATTGGATCAAAACGATATCGCCCCGCTTGACGGTGGCGAGCATCTGGTCCCACGCGCCCTCGGTGATGAAAGTACGGCTGCTGCGGCCACCGCGCGCCCGGTTGGCGACATTCACCTTGGCCAGATCGAAATAATCGGCGAACGGCTCGGCCCAACCCTGTTGGGGCTCGCCCCGGCCGCGAGCCGCGGTGGAGTCGCCCGCGATGAAGATCGTCGGGAGCGCGGGATTGAGGGGGCGCGCGCTCGGCGGCAGAGCTTTGTTCAGATCGGGAGCCGGCGCTGGAGTGCGATTGGGAGACTGCGCGCGGACGCAGGTGGCAACAACGAGACAGGCGAAGACAAGGGTGCGACGAAAGCTCATGGTGGATTAATTGGGGCTACGCGCAGCCAGACGATAGACGGCGGTGAACGTCACCGCGAGTCGGACTGACCGACAACTTTGGCAGGAGACCGCCCGCGAATGACGCGAAGGGGCGCGAATCCGGCGAAGGATGATGGCGCCGGCACGATCGGGTTTCACTCTCTGATGACCAAGTCGGTCGATCGCTTCGACTTCATTCGCGTGGGTAAGCGTGATTCGCGGGCGAGTGCAGCAGGTGCCCGCGAGTGTCGTGGGTTTTCCCCACAATCGATGTAACTAAAAGTCCGGCAGAGAGTATTCGCAGCGTGCTGCCATGACCGAACTACTCCAGGATCTGAAATTCGGCGCGCGGACCCTCGCCAAGAGCCGCGGCTTCACCGTTGTCGCCCTCGCTACACTGGCTCTGGGGATCGGCGGTAATGCTGCCATTTTCAGCTTCGTGAATGGCGTGCTGCTCAAGCCGCTGCCGTACGCTGAGCCGGAGAGAATTGTGCGCGTGCTCGAAAAACCGCCGCGCGGCGGGACCAACGGGATCTCCACCCTCAATTATCTCGATTGGGCCAAGGACAACGAGGTCTTCGATTATATCGCGGCCCAAACTGGCGGCGCGGTTACCCTCACCGGCGTCGACGAGCCGGTGCAGTTGCGCGGTGCGCGGGTGTCGGCTCACTACTTCGACGTTTTCGGGATCAAGGCGGCACTGGGCCGGACGTTTGCCGAGGGCGAAGACCAACGCGGCAAGCACACCGTTGCGGTCCTCAGTCATTCTTTGTGGCAGTCACAATTCGGCGGCGACCGTGGCATTGTGGGACGTTCCGTTCAGCTCAATGGTGAGCCGCACACGATTATCGGAGTGCTCCCGCCCGGAGGCGCCTTCGACCGGGGGAGCTTCGCGCAAATTTGGCGACCGCTCGCGTTCGCGCCCGAAAACATGACGCGCAATTTTCACTGGTTCGGGGCGGTGGCCCGGCTCAAGCCCGGCGTCACGATCGAGCAGGCTCGATCCCATATGGAGACGATTGGGGCGCGAATCGCCCAGACGTATCCGGAAATCAAGAAAGGCTGGAGCGTGGCGGTCGACGGGTACGCCGGCGTGCTGGTCGGCGGGCAGCTTCGCCGCTCGCTCTACGTGCTGCTCGCCGCGGTGGCGATGGTGCTCTTGATTGCCTGCGCGAATTTGGCGAACTTGTCCTTGGCGCGCGGCATCGCGCGCGAACGCGAAGTGGCGATTCGCGCCTCGCTCGGCGCCAGTCGGGGCCGGCTCATGCGGCAGTTTCTGACCGAAAGCGTGCTTCTCTCCGCCGTGGGTGGCGTGCTCGGTCTCGGCCTCGCCTATGGCATGATGCTCGCGTTGCAATCTGCCCTCCCACCGTTTTCGCTGCCGCGCGAAGCCAACATCGCGATCGATGGACGCGTTCTGCTCTTTACCGTGACGCTCGCGCTGCTGACCGGTGTGGCGTGCGGGCTGTTTCCCGCCTTGCAGGCCACCCGGCCGGATCTCGCCAGCGCGATGAAGCAAGGCAGCGCCGGGGCCGGCACCGGTCGCGCGCGACAGGGCGCGCGCACCGCGCTGGTCGTGACAGAAGTCGCGCTCGCCTTTGTGCTGCTGACGGGCGCCGGCCTGTTGCTCCGCAGCTTTGCCCAATTGCAGAAGGTGGAAACGGGCTTCGATTCAACCTACGTCGTGACGGCGGGCTTGCCGATTGCCGAGAAACAGTTTCCCAACGCCGAAGCATTCACGGCTTACCTTCGCCGCATTCGGGAAGGCATCGCCTCGCTCCCGGGTGTGCGAGAAGTAGCGCTGACTTCCGCGCTGCCGCTCCGCGGCTGGGGTTACGGCATGCCGTTTCACCTCGCCGACCGCGAGGTGACCGACCGGGCGAGCCGTCCGTCGTGTTTCTTCAAGATCGTCACGCCCTCCTATTTCAGGGCGCTTGGGATCAAAGTGATCAAAGGTCGGGCGCTCGACGAGCGCGACGGCAAGGGCACCCCGCCGGTGGCGGTGATCAACCACGCCATGGCGCAGAAATATTTTCCGAACGAGGATCCGCTTGGTAAACGCGTCATGATTGAAGAGATCATGTTTGGCAAAACCGGCTTGGGGCCCGACATCCCATGGGAAATCGTCGGCATTATCGCGGACGAGAAAGTTGATCGGCTCGACGCCCGCGAGCCGAGCACCGGGCTGTATGTCACGACCGAACAGAGCCCGCAGGCCGGGCAATCACTGATCATCCAAGGCGCGATGGACCCCGCGTTATTGCGGCAGTCGATTCGGAAGGCGGTGCTGGCGGTGAATAAGGATCAGACGCTGCCCGACATGAAGACGCTCGATCAGATCAAGGTGGAGTCGCTGGGCGACAACCGGCTGCGCACCGTGCTGCTCGGCATTTTCGCGTCGGTCGCACTGCTGCTCTCGGCCATTGGGATTTACGGCGTGGTCGCGTACGGGGTGGTGCAGCGCACGCGCGAGATCGGGATTCGGGCGGCCTTGGGCGCGGATCCGGGCGCGATTCTGAGACTGATTCTGCGCGGCGGAATGACCAACGTGCTGCTCGGCCTCTTGATTGGAGTCGCGGGCGTTTTTGCCCTCACCAGCCTGATTTCGTCGCTGCTGTTCGGCGTCGGCGACCGCGATCCGGTTACGCTCTTGAGTGTCGGCGTCGTGCTTGCGGGGGTTGCGCTGATCGCCTGCTATATTCCCGCGCGTCGCGCGACCAAGGTGAATCCGATCATCGCCCTGCGCTACGATTGAGCCGAGCTGTTGGACCGGTGGACACGCGCGCCCAGCAGCAGCCAACTTGGTCCTATGTGTTCCGGTGTGGTCCAGTTGGTCTGGGTTCCAGGCGACGAAACCGGGCCGCGGACGTGGGCACGACACCCTAGGCGACGGGTCTTTCTTGCGCTGAGATGGCTACGGACTTGCACTTCGAGAGCTCCTGCCGCTATCGCTGCAGTGTCCGCCCCGCAATCGAGCCCGATGAAACTCCTTATTTTCGCCCACACGCCGCCGCCGGTCCACGGCCAGAGTGTGATGGTGAAAATGCTGCTGGATGGCTTGGGGCAGCGGCCCGACTTCGATCTCGCGCACGTTGATGTGCGCCTTTCGCGGGATAATGCGGATGTTGGGAGCTGGCGGATGGGCAAAATCTTCGGGCTGCTCGGCTCGTGTTTCCAAGCGTGGCGATTGCGTCTTCGGGGTGGGCCGGCCGTTTTCTACTACGTTCCGGCGCCGGGGAAGCGGGGTGCGTTATATCGCGACTTTATTGTCATGCTGCTGTGCCGTCCGCTGTTTTCCGGGCTGGTGCTCCATTGGCACGGAGTGGGGCTCGGCGCGTGGCTGGAAACCCAAGCGAAGGGTCCGGAACGCTGGCTTGCGCGGCGGCTGCTAGGGAAGGCGGATCTCTCGATTGCGCTGTCTCCGGCTTTGGCCGCCGATGCCCAGAGTCTGGCGCCGCGTCGCGTGGCGCTCGTGCCGAACGGCATCGCGGATCCGCGGGACGACCAAGCGGCGCTCGTCCCGCGGCGCACCCGCTCGCGTTGCGAAGTACTTTTTCTCGGGCTGTGCAGCCGGGAGAAAGGCTTGTTCGATGTCGTCGAGGCGCTCGCATTGCTCGCGAGCCGTGCTCCGGGCCGATTCCACCTCACGATTGCGGGGGAGTTCAGTTCCGCCGCGGATGAGCAGGAGCTTCACGCCCGGCTGGCCGCACTGCCTGCCGGCGTGGCGGAGTATATCGGGTTTGCGAATGAGGCGCGCAAACGGGCGCTTTTTGCCGAGGCAGATGTGTTCTGTTTTCCCACCCGGTATCCCCACGAAGGCCAGCCCATCGCGCTGATCGAGGCGCTGGCGCACGATGTCCGCATTGTGACGACGCGTTGGCGCGCGATTCCCGAAATGCTTCCGGCGGAACACGTGTGGTATGTCAAATCCGGCGGAGCAGAGGACGTGGCTGCGGCATTGATCGCGGCCAGCGAGGCGCCCTCGCCCCGTGGTGCGTTGCGCCGTCACTATGCGGAGAATTTTACGCCCGAGCATCACATCTCTGCGCTGGCGTCGGCCCTGCAATCCGTGTCCGGCGAGTCGCGCCGTGAGGTCCGTCCGGCCGTGGCCGCGGAGGCCCGCCGCTGAACCGTCAACGCGACGGTGAGGTTAGCTCGCGGTAAACCGCCGCGTGGCGGGCCGCGCTCGCTGACGCCTTTCCAGCACATTGGGATCCTAAGCTTAGAATTCCACGTGGACAAGTTGTCGCG
>JADMIO011000741.1_pt1 | contig 56949 bp, 38 predicted proteins | sample 8958161 | NCBI WGS metagenome assembly JADMIO01 (sample SAMN16585339, study PRJNA669376) | soil metagenome | isolation source: Crop rotation soil | place: USA: Cullars Rotation, Alabama | collected 2011 | reverse complement strand
AAACCCGCCTCTCGGCCACCCACGCGCTGAGAGCGCGGGGTGGTGCGGTGGAATTTGTCGAACGCCGTTTCGCGGTCTTGCCGCGCGTGGTGTACCGGGCGACGTGAGCCGTCTGGGTGCTATTCTTCCCTATCCATGACCATCGCACCCCGGCAGCTCCCGGTGTTCCCTGCGGCGTTTCTGGCGCTGCTCCTCGGCTGGACTCCTGTCGTTACCGCGCAGTGTCCCGCCACGACCGCACGTGAGCTGCCGCTCAAGTTTTCCGGGCCGCGCACGACCGCCGCGATCAGCGCCTGCGACCTGATGACGCGCCTCTATCTCTTCGCCGATGACTCGATGCGGGGGCGTCGTGCGGGGACCGCCGACAACGTGCGCGCCACCGACTATATCGCCGCCGAAGTGAAGCGTCTCGGCCTGAAGCCGGCCGGCGACAGCGGCGGCTTCTTCCAGTATCTCCCGACCGTGACGCGGGCGATCGACACGACATCGACGATCGTCGTCGCCGGCACGACGCTCAAGGCCGGTGTCGATTTCCTGGCGTCGACGACCGCGATGCACCCCGCCGAATTCAGCGGCGTGCGCCTGATGTACGGCGGATCGCTGCTCGACACCACGACGACGCTCACGCCCAGTGCCGCCGATGGCCGGCTGGTATTGTTCCGCCGCATAGCGCCAGGCATCGATCAGGGCGCGATCCAGCGGACGCAGAAGGGTCGCGACTGGGTCACGTGGTACAACGGCATCCGGAATCGCGCGTCTGCCAACGACGCGGCGATCTCCGCCCAGGCGCTGCGCGCGGCGCTCAATCCGACCGCAACGGTGATGCTGGTGGAGCAGGGGGCGCCCATCTCCCTCACGCTCACCTCCCACGCCGCGACGGTGCTGTTCGGTGGATCGCTCGACAGCATCCCGGCCGGAACATCCAGCAAGCCGTTCGTCCTGAACCTGCACTTCATCGACACGCCGCGCCCCACGCGGAATGTCGTGGCGATACTCCCGGGGAGCGACGCGAAGCTCCGGGGTGAGTATGTGGCGCTCGGTGCGCATAGCGATCACCTGGGTGTCGGGCGGTCGCCGCTCGACCACGACTCGCTTCGTGCGTTCAACAAAGTCTCGCGCGCAGGCGCGGAAGGCGGCGCGAGTCACAAGCAGACGACCGAAGATGACGAATACGACCGGATCCACGCACTCACCGACAGCATGCATCGGGTGCGGCCGATTCGACCCGACTCGATCCTGAACGGAGCCGACGACGGGGGATCGGGCACGGTGGCACTGCTGGAGATCGCCGAAGCATTTGCGAAGGGTGGCGCCAGGCCGAAGCGATCGATCCTCTTCGTCTGGCACACCAGCGCCGAATCGAATCCGGTGCTGGCCGGTTCCACCTGGTTCACCGATCATCCCACCGTGCCGCGCGATTCGATCGTCGCCGAGCTGGGCGTGGACATGATCGGCCACGGCGAGGCCACCGACGAAGTCGGCGTGACGATGGATGAGGATCCGCGACACGGCAACCCCGATTATGTCGGCCTGATCGGACCGCACCGACTCTCGCTGGAACTTGGCAGGGTGATCGAGGGGGTGAACACAACGGCCGGCCTCGGCCTGCGCATCGATTACGCCGCGGACGTGGAAGGCCATCCCGATGCGCTCTACTGTCGCAACGATCCGTCTGCGTACGGACGCTACGGCATCCCGGTCGCGTTCTTCACCACGGGATACCACGCCGATTTTCGCGAAGTCACCGATGAGCCACAGTACATCCAGTACCAGCACATGACGCGGATTGTCCGGCTGGTATCAGCCTCCGCGTTGAAGGTGGCGAATCTCGACCACCGCCCCACGCTGGACCGATCGAAGCCTGATCCGAAAGCGCGCTGTACGCCCTAGGAACTGCGCGCTACGGCACGATCATGTAGACCACGCCCGCCACGACGATCCCGCCAATCAGCGCGGCCACGCCCCACTTGCGTCGGCGTGGCAGCGCAATCCACATCAGGATCCCGGTCAGCGAGCCGAGGAAGAGGAGCGCGGCCGAGAGGTCGATGACCCATCGCCAGGCGTGACCGGAATCCTTGCCGCGGTGCAGGTCGTCGAGTCGCATCAGCATGCCGTGGCGCTCGACAGTGACCTTGACCTTGCCGGTGGCACGTTCGACATCGGCTTCGGTGTGACGGCCGGGGCCCTTCAGTTCGACGTGCAAGGTGGACGGATCGACGTCGAATGATGAGACCGCGCCGATCGCACCGAAGTCGGAACGGAGGTGCTCGACGACCATCAACTTGTCCGGTGCCTGGGCGATGGCGACCGGGATCACTCCGGCGGTGTCACGCGTCGTGGTGCGTCCTGCGATCCAGTCTTCGTGATTGAGCACGACCCCCGTGATGGCAAAAAACATCATCAACAGGAACGCGAACATGGTGAGGTAGATGTGAATCGTCCGAACGACGCCGGCGAATCGTTGATACGTGCGCGCCATGGACGAATCAGTGCTTTACGGGGTCACAGCTGACTGTCGCGCCGGCGAAGGCGGACGCGGCGGGAATCGTTCCCGACGCATGCGCCGCACCGCACGTCAGCATCACGCTCTTGGCGCTGTGCGGACCATCCTCGAAGGCGACTTCGAGCCAGTACAGATACGGCCCCGGCGCGACGGCGACACCCTTCTGGTCGAGGCCGTCCCATTCGAGCGTGTACTTCCCGGCCGGTCGAGTCGCGCGCGTGACCGCGTCGATCAACTCGGTGTCGGTGTGGTTGATCCCCCACCACTTGCTCATCTCGCGCTGATACTTGGGCTTGTCGCCCCAGAACGACAGGGTGCGGACCGGCCGGCCGGTGGTGTCGCTGATCCACACGGCGACGTACGGCGGATGCCGGTTCCGCTCCGTTGGCGTGACGTCGATGGCGAGTGTGGCGGTGAAGAATGCGGCCGCGGGTACGTGTGGCGCGGGAGCCGTTTCCTCATAGGCCGCGAAACCGGGCGTTTGCAACATGGCGCCGTCGTCGGTCACGAGCAGCGCATCGGCGCCGCGAACCGACTTCACGAGGCGCATGCCGTCAGCGGGTGCGAGCACTGAGAGCGTAGTCGCGAGCGCGTTGGCTGTCGCGTTGTCCGGAGCGATCACCGTGACACCGATCACGTGATCGACCGGGAAGCCGGTTCTCGGATCGAAGATGTGCGAGTAGTGCCGGCTGCCGACGGTGAAGCCGCGCTCATAATCCCCGCTGCTCGACACCGCCCGGTCGCGCAGCGCCAGGCGCGTCAGCGGCGTGCCGTTGTCGGCGTGATCGTGGGGATTGGCGACAGCGATCCGCCATGCAGCGCCCGACGGCGCCGTTCCCCAGACGTGGATGTCGCCGCCAATGTTGATGAGTGCGCCGCGAACGGCCGGCACGCTGTCGCGGAGCGTCGTGAGCACGCGATCGATGATGAAACCCTTGCCCAGGGAATTGAGGTCGACGCGCTGATGTGTCAGTGCAGTGATCCGACCGGAGACGCGATCGATTGCCCAGGCGGGAGCTGCGATTGCCGCGACGGTGTGTGCCAGGACTGCGGAGTCCGGCGTGGCGCCGCGGGCCGCAGCTTGTTGCCAGAGCTGCGTCAGCTCACCGACGCGGGCCGAATATGCCCGTCCGCTGCGTTCGCTCCAGGCGCTGTACTGGTTGAGAACCGAGACGAGTTCCCTGGACGGGTGCTCGAGCGAGCCGGTGGCGAAGAGCCGCGATACCTCCGAGGTGCTGTCCCAGCTGCTCAACACTCGTCGCAGCCGCTCGATCTCGTCGAGCGCGACTCGTTCGGCGGTTGCCGCCGCCGCACTGGACGTTGTCACGAACGTGAAATCGGCCGACGTGCCGAGGATGCCGTCGTGGTGGAATGCGAAGGGTTGTGGCGTCGGGCTGATCGCGTGTGCGGCGGCGATCCGGACCGGGAGGGCAACCGAAAGAATGGCGAACACGGCGTGACGGTTCATGCGGAATAATAATCACCAGAGTCTGCGGGATTCGCCGGTCAGTCAAGAGCGGCTTTCGAAAGTGCAACGTCGCATTCCTCTGGCGGTTGATTCACGTTCAGCCCACCGCCAACTTGCGTTCACACCGATGCATTCACTCCTTCGCATCTCGCTCGCCGCATCTCTCGTCTTCGCTGCCCACCCCGCCGCACTTGCGGCGCAACAGACCACCCAGGACCCCGAAGACCTCAAGCCCGTCAACGGGCGCATCAGCGACTCTCTTGGCAGTTTTCGCACCATTCGCGAACTGGCAGACGGACGCGTTCTTGTCCCCGATGGCCGCGGCAGGGTTGTCACGGCCGATTTTGGCACAGGAAGAACGAAGAACGTTCCCGGGGCGGACGCCGGCAATCGGAATCTTCAACTCGCCGCGCTTCCGGGTGATTCGACGCTGGTGTACTCGCCCGATGGATGGTTGCTCCTCAACGGCTTGCAGCGCGTCGGATCTCTTTCCGCCAAGGATCCCCTCGTTGCTGCAGCACCAGCCATTCTCGGCGTCGACGATCATGGCAATGCTCTCACGATCGTGGGTGCCCGTCCTGCCGACTCCGCGAGCATCTTCCGCGTGTCGCGCGCGACGAGTGTCCGTGAAGCGGTGACGCGCGTCAAGTTGTGGCCGCTCGGATCAAGTTTCGGTGACTTGCGGGAACAGGCAATCCTGGCGCCCGACGGCTGGATTGCCGTCTTTCGCACGGCGCCCTTTCGCGTCGACTGGCGCACGCCTGCCGGGGAGTGGAAACTCGGTGAAGCGCTGGCACTCCCGAGTCTCGCCATGGATGAACGCGAGAAGGCCGCCGCGCGGAAGCAGGACGCCGGCTTCACCCGCCCGGGCGCCGACACGCGCGCGTGGCCCGACAGCGTGCCGCTCTTCAGCGGACCCAACCTCCTCTACACCACCCCCGACAGCTGCGTTGTCGTCATGCGCCGCCCGATCGCCGATGCGATGGGAACGTTGTACGACGTGATCGATCGCAAGGGGAAGCTGATTCGCGAGTTCGAATTGAACGGGAACGAGAAGGTGGTGGGATTCGGCCGCAGCTCGATCTACATCCGGGTGTCGCGCGGAAGCGCCGCGGGGTACCTGGAGCGGCGGCCGTGGCCGTAGAGTCGGCGGAGTGCGGGGAATGGGCCCGGGCAGATTCGAACTGCCGACCTCTTGCTCCGGAGGCAAGCGCTCTATCCAGCTGAGCTACGGACCCGTTTGCGGAGGGCGAACTCTAGGGGAGCACGGGGCAGGGAGCAAGCCGCGTATTACCCCTTCGGCCACATCCACGTGAAGATCAACCCCGTCGCCGCACCATAGATCAATGCATCGAACGTGCTCTTGAACGCTGTCGACCACTTGCGGTGATACCAGATCGACAGCGGCCACGCCCCCAGCGAGTAGGCGATGGCGGTGACGGCGCCAGCCTGATGGAAGATGGCGTGATCGCTGCCGCCCGGCGGAACGATTGAACCGGTCATGCACGCGGCAATCGCGGCCACGAGCACCGTGAAGAGAAACCACTGCCCCATGTAGCGGCCCATGTTCATCTCGCCGCCGGCGTGCAACGTCATCAGGACGCTCGGTCCCCGCTTGAACTTCGACATGAACTCGGGATTGCGCCCTTGGCCGCCCGGACCGTACGGACTCGGCACCACGTAGTCGCCAGGCGGAATGTTGAGCGGGCGGATCGCGTCGAGCAGCGCGTCATCGTCCGGCACCTGGCCGTAGTCACTGCGATGCCAGGGCATCGCCATGTGAATGATCGACGACAGGATGAAGACGGCGACGGCCGCCACGATCGTGGGCAGCAGCAACGACGTGAATGGTGTCATGAGCGCCTCGGCGGAGTTCGGGGGCGCACTATTGTAACCCGCGGCGCAACCCGCCGCTCGTCAATCGCGCCCGCTGACTCACCCCGAACCGAGGACGAACTGGTTGCCATCCGGATCGGCAATGATGGCCGACGTTCCCCAGTCGGCTTCGACCGGCTCCTTGACGATCGTCACACCCCGGGCCGCCAGGTCCTTGCACGTCGCCATGACGTCATCGGCGACGAGCGAGATGCCGGTGAACGTGCCGATCCGGCTCTCGTGCCCCGGGGGCGTGAAGAGCGCGATCCCCGCTCCCGAGCGGCCGATGCCGAGCTCGATCCAGCGCTGCGTGTCGTTGAACGGCTGATCGGTGATGACGCGAAAGCCGAGCTTGGTGGTGTAGAAGTCGAGCGCGCGCTGCTGATCGCTGACCGGAACGCCGACGAACTTGATTCCCTTGATCACCTGTTTCTCCGTATGAGTGAGTGGCCCACGCGCCAATTCTGCCCTGGCCACGTGGCGCCGCAAGGCGTGCTGCGGTTACTATGGCACCCATTGCCATAGGAGGCAGCGATGCGGACGATGGAAATCGATTGCTACGTCACCGACACGCTGATGGCCGACCTCGTCGGTCACGATCGCCAGCCCTCGGCGTTCCTCGTCTTCGTCCATCTCTGGCGGCATACCCACGGCGCCGGCGCTCCATCGGTGCAGGTGAGTCTCGCCGACATCGCAACGGGGACGGGACTTTCGAAGCGTGCGGTGCAGGAGGCAATCGGCTGGCTGAGCAAACGGAAGCTGTTGTCGATCCAGCGCGAGAGCATCACGGCGATTCCGGTGTACGCCGTCCGCCGTCCCTGGGCGAGATAGGAACAGCTAGGCGAGCCTGCGAATCACTTCGGCGGTCTCGACGGTCTCGCCAAGCCGCGGGAAGATCCGATCGACGCTGTTGCGGTGCGCGTCGGCATTGCGGTCGGTCATTGCATCGGTGACGAGAACGACGTTGTAACCAAGCTCGCTTGCGCTGCGCGCAGTCGATTCCACGCCGATGCTGGTCGAAATCCCCGCGAGAAAGATCTGCGTCACGTTGCGAGCACGCAGCTCGCGATCGAGCGCTGTCGCCGTGAAGGCGCCCCAGCGCTGCTTGGTGATGCGTATGTCGCTCGCCTGCGCGTCGAGTTCCGGAACGAGCTCGGCCCAGCTCGGATCGCTGCTAAGCATTGCGGGACCCGCATCGCTTCGGCCGGGCGCCGCGCCGGTGACATTCACCAGCACGACCGGAAAGCCGCGCCGGCGAAATGCGGCGGCGAGTGACGCCGCGCGCGCCACGATTTCACTAGATGGATGCGCGGTGGGATTCGCCACGATCCCGCGCTGCAGGTCGATGACCACGAGCGCCGGAACGGCGTCGATCGTCGTGAGGGGCATGCCGTAGTATCAGCCCCGTTCGCGCCGCTTGGCAAGGCGAGAAGGCAGAATCAGCGGCGGAACGACCGCGAGCGGGCGCAGTATGTTATTCGGTCACCTGGATCGGAGCTACGGGTGGGGAGGCTGGCATCGGTGGGCGGACGAGTTCGCGTTGGGGGGTCGCTTCCCGCGCTTCTGTGTGCATTGATGCTCGCCTGCGGCTCCCCCGCCACCTCTGTCACACCGCCGCCGCCACCTCCACCACCTCCACCGCCGGCGGGCGCCGCATCCGTCTCCATCGTTGCCGGTGACAACCAGAGCGCCGCGCCAAACGCGGTGGTCTCGGTGCGACCATCGGTCATCGTGAAGGACGCGGCGGGGGCGCCCGTGTCGGGCGTCACGGTCACATTCTCGGTCGACGCAGGCGGCGGTGCGGTTACTGGCGCGACCGCGGTGACCGGCAGCGACGGCATCGCAACGGTCGGCCAGTGGACATTGGGATCATCTGCGGGATCGAACGCGCTCAAGGTAACAGTCGGATCGCTGGCTCCGATCATCTTTCACGCCACTGCAGTGGGTGCTCCAATCACCGCGCTCGCTGACGTAACCGTGCCGACGACTGGTGGGACGATTACCGTCAACGCCAGTGGCAATCCGCTCAATGGCCTCAGCATTACCGTGCCGAGCGGTGCGTACAACACGCCGGCCCATTGGACGATCACGCCCGCGACCGGACCGACGCCGACCCTTCCCGCCAACGTAACGCTGGCAGTGCCGTCGTTTCGCATCAGCACGGGGCAGGGGATCTCGGCCAAGCCGATGACGCTCCGGATCCCGGTGCAGCTGGCGGCGACGCAATTCGCCGGCGCGTTCTACTACGACCAATCGAGCGGCGCGATCGAAGCAATGCCGGTCGTCGGTCGCGATGCGTCGTCCATCACCGTTCTCGTGCGCCACTTTACGTCCGATCTGCTGCTCAAGCCCGCCGCGGCCGGCGGCCTGCGCGCGGCGTCGCTCCGTGCTTTCGGCGATGTGGTGGTGATCGTGCCGCAGACCGACCTCGCCGAGCTCGACAAGCCGATCTCCTCGGGCTTCGCACCCGGCGTCGACGACTGGGAATTCGTCAATCACGGCTCGTATCTCGCGCCGGGCGGTCACTGCGCTGGGCAGAGCATCACGGCCCTCTGGTACTACTACACCCATCGCGCCGAGGGGACGCTCTACCACAAGTTCGACCGCATCAACACCAATGGATACTGGATCGACAACCCGCTTGGCTATCGGTTCGCGTCGGTGGCGCAGAATGTCCTCGACTGGACGTCTGCCTCGGCGCTGATCGCGGCCATGGATTCCTACGCGAGCGCCTCCACGTTCGGCCGTGACAAGCTCAACTTCTATTCGCTCGCGCTCTCGCTCCTGATGACGCACCAGCCGCAATTCCTGGCAATGCATCAAAGCACCCCCACGCCAGGGCACGCCATCATCGGCTACGCCACGCTCGCCGGCGTGGTGTCGGTGGCTGACCCCAACTTCCCCGGCACGATTCGCCGGATCGTCTTCCAGAACGGCGCATTCCAGCCATATCCGAGCCAACCGCATGCCGATGCGGCCACGGAGTTGTATGACGTGATCCGGCTGCTTGGCGTGTCTGCGATGCTGCCGCTCGATGTGCTCGAGGCGCAGTGGACGCGATTCAAGGCGGGAACCGTGGGCGACGATCATTTCCCGGCGATGCAGCTGCAGGTGATGGCGCCCGACAGCTCGTGGTCGAACGCGCAGGACCCGATCGTCACGAGCATGCAGGATATCCGTCTTCGACTCCTCTGCACGACGTGCTCCTTTGCAAGCCCGGCGCCGGGCGCCGCGCCGAAGATGCAACTTGTCGGCGTCGATGACGACGCGGGGCACTCGCTCGAGGTGACCCAGGACGGCCTCGGCGTCGACTTCCGTGCTCCAGCGGGCACACAGACGATCGCGCTGAGCTACTGGGGCGCGGCCACGAATCCAGCCGTGGCAGGATTTGAGTGGGGTTACGCCAACTTCAAGCGGATGACCCTTGTCAGTGCCCCGTTCCAGGTCACACCCGATCCTGCGTCGGGCGCGATCGGTGTGCCGGTGTCGTTCGTCTCGCGGCCGTGGGGCAGGGCGCCCACACAAGCGCGTTACGTCTGGACATTCAATGACGGCTCCGCGCCTGTCACCGTGCTTGGCGACAGCGCCGTTACGCACACCTTCACCGCCTCCGGCGCGTTGACGGTGCGCGTTGATCTGTTCGACAACGCGACCGGAAAGCTCTACGGACGGGCGCAGGGACTTGCGAACATCGCCTCGGCATCTTCGACCTGGCGCACGACCGCGTTCACCAACACCGCACTCAACGGTTCGACGACGGTGCAGGCGGCGCTGGAGGCATTTCCCAACACCTTCTACGGCAGTGATCGCACCTATTTCTCCACCATCAACTTCAACCTGCAATTCGGTTACATCGTGCAGTATCCGGGCGGCACCGTGCCGGGGCTCGGCGCCGAACCAACGTCGATCTGGGTGATGTTCCGCGGCGATGGACAGACGGCGCTCAGCGGCACCTACACGCCGCGATTGCTGGCGCGGACACCGGTGGCGTCAGGATCATCCGCACCGGTGCCGAACCATGCGGTGGCAAGCACCGGCACCGCGACAGCCGGCACGATCAGCGGCAACTATTCGCAGGACTTCACCCTGAGCAACGGCACCGCATCGTGTGTGCTCAGCAACGTGACGGGCAACATCACCGGCAACACGCTGAGCGGAACGTTCACGCGAGCCTATCGGCTGACGCCGTGCAGCGTGGCGGCAACTGCCGGTTCGACCTGGACCATCACCTACACGTTCACCGGTGTGAAGACGCCCTAGCCGCGCTCCGCCGGTCATCTTCGGCCGCAAATCCATTTCGATCGTGAAACGTCGCCCCGCACCATTGCGGCGTTTCATGGCGGCAGTTACCGTCATATGGGAATCCCATACGAGAGGGCTGGCGTGAACAAGCTGGACGTCAAGCAGGGGACACTCGCCCTGATGATCCTCGGCACGCTCGAGGTGCTGGGGCCGCTGCACGGCTACGGCATCGCGCGGCGGATCGAGGAGACCAGCGGTCACCGCCTGCGCCTCAACTATGGCACGCTCTATCCGGCGCTGCTCAAGCTCGAGCAGGAGGGTTTCGTGAAGGCCGAATGGCGCCAATCGGAAAACAACCGCCGCGCGAAGTTCTACTCACTGAGCGCCGCGGGCCGGAAGCAGCTCGCCCGCGAAGCGCGCGAGTGGCACCAGACCGCTGACCTGATCGCCGCGTTTCTCGCGCCCCGCAGGGAGGAATCATGAGATACCTTCGCAGCTTGTTGTCGCGCATCACCGGACTCTTCGCCGGCCGGCGCGGCAACGACGAAGCCCGCGAGGAATTCCAGGCGCACCTCGACATGGAAATCGCCGAGTTCGTGCGCCGCGGAATGACGCCGGACGAAGCGCGCCGCCAGGCGATGCTCGCGTCGGGTGGACTCAGCGCCGCCGCGGATGCGGTGCACGACCAGCGCGGCCTCCCGTGGGTCGAGAGCATTGTGGCGGATCTGCGCTTCGCGGTGCGCGCGCTGCGCCGGACGCCAGGCTTCACCATTGTCGTGGTGCTGACGCTCGCCCTCGGCATCGGCGCCAACACTGCCATCTTCTCGGTCGTGCGCGGGGTGCTCCTCAAGCCGCTGCCGCACCGCGACGGCGAGCGGCTCGTCTACCTCCGCCAGTCAGCCGATGGCCCCGGCGGCGAAGACCTCAACTTCTCCGTCCCCGAGATCCAGGACTTTCGCGACGGCGTGAAGGCGCTGGGCGGCATCGCCGAGTACTCGCCGTTCACGTTCATCATGCACGACCGCAACGACGTCGTGCGCATCAACGCCGCGCTGGTGAGCGGCAACTATTTCGATGTCATGGGCCTCTCGCCCGTCCTCGGCCGTCTCACCCGCGCCAGCGACGACGGCCCCGGGGTCGCACCCGTGCTGGTGCTCACGTACGACTACTGGCAGAAGCGCTTCGGCGGTGATTCGACCATCGTCGGTCGCCAGCTCGATCTCGATGGCAAGTCGGTGACCGTGATCGGCGTGGTGCAACCGGCGCCGACGTTTCCGGGCAAGATCGACATGCTCCTCAACATGGTGGTCAGTCCGCACCACGTGAGCGCCACGATGGTGCAGGGACGCACGCATCGCATGACGCAGGTCATCGGGCGGCTCGCACCCGGTGTCACCGTCGAGCAGGCGCGGGCGCAGGTTGCCGGCGTGCGGAGTCGCGTGCAGAACGAATTCAAGGACGCATACGATCCGGGCTCGCACTATCGTGTGGCGGTGATTCCCTTCAAGCAGGCGCTGGGCGAGCGCGCCCGACTGACGCTGCTGCTGCTGATGGCCGCCGCAGCGTTCGTGATGATCATCTCCGCGGCGAACGTCGCCAACCTCACGCTGATGCGCGGCGTGCGCCGCGAACATGAACTCGTCGTACGCGCTGCTCTCGGCGCGGGCGGGGGAAGGTTGCGGCGGCTGCTCCTCGTCGAGAACCTGGTACTCACACTGATGGGCGCAGTGTTCGGCGTGATCGTGGCGATCGGCGGCGTCAAGCTGCTGACATCGCTGGCGGCGCGCTACTCGCCACGCGCCGACGAGATCCGCCTCGATGGCGTGGTGCTCGCGTTCACGCTGGGGCTCTCGGTCGTGGTGGCTCTACTCCTGTCGTTTCTTGCCGCGCTGCCAAAGGAGGGATCGTTCGCATCATGGATCTCGGCCGGAACGCATCGCGTCTCCGGATCACTTCGCAAGCAGCGGCTGCAGCGCGCGCTGGTGGTGGCCCAGATCGCCGTCTCCGTCGTCCTGCTCGCCGGCGCGGGTCTGCTTACGCGCACGATGATCCAGCTGGCAGAGGTGAACACGGGCCTCCAGACCGATCAGGTCCTGTCGATGGAAGTCACGCTGCTGTCGCTCACCGAACTCTCGTCGCCGCAGACGGCGTTCGCTGCCGATGCGGCAGCCAAGGAGAAATACGACCGGATGCAGCGCGAGCTGCGCGCACTGCCGGGGGTCACCGAGGTCGGCATCGGATCGACGATGCCGCTGCAGGCCTCGGAAGTTCGACTGGACGTGAAGGCGGAAGGTCGCGCACTCGAGGCCGGCGAAGCGATGCCGAGCGCCGAGTACCGCACGGCGAATCCGGAGTATTTCCGAGCGGCGGGGATCCCGATCGTCAAGGGGCGCGAATTCAATTCCGGCGACCGGATGGGCTCGGGACTCGTGGTGATCATCAATCAGGCGCTTGCAGACCGGCTATTTCACGGTCAGGATCCCATCGGCAAGCAGGTCGCCTGGACCGGCGATGTGCTGCGCTTCACGCCGATCACCGGTGATTGGCGCACGGTGGTCGGCGTGGCGGGAAACACGCAGGATGGCGGGCTCGATTCGGAGCGACGACTGGTGATGTTCCTGCCGTTCGCGCAGGGCCTCACGCTGGGTGGCGGGCTCGTCATCCGCGCCAGCAACAACGTTGCGGGCCTCACGGCGGCGGCAACCCGCGTGGTACGCGGCATTGCGCCGACCGCGCCGATCGAGAACGTGCTGACGGTGGCGCAGGTGAAGGATCAGAGCGTCGCGCCGCGACGGCTCAACGCGGTGCTGCTTGCGTCGTTCTCGCTGCTCGCGGTGCTCATCTCCGCGGTCGGTATCGCCGGCGTGCTCGCCTTCTCGGTAAGCGCGCGTACCAGCGAGATCGGCATTCGCATGAGCCTGGGTGCCGACAGCGGCCGCGTGCAGCGGATGATTCTCGGCGAGGGCGGATCGCTGCTGCTCGTCGGCCTCGTGCTGGGCATCGTGGGAGCGTTCTTCGCGGGGCGTACGATGCAGGGGCTCCTCTTCGGCGTGGCGCCCGGTGATCCGGTCACGCTCGTCGTGGTCGCGATCATGATGGCGGTGATCGGGGTCGTCGCGTGCTGGATACCCGCGGCACGCGCCGCCCGCATCGACCCCGCGATCACCATGCGCGCATCATGAGGGTTGCGTCGGCTACTCGCTCCACTGCACGCCGGCGAACCAACGCCGCCCGTACCCGGCGATAGCGTTTTCGGCGACGACGTCGCCGATGTTGTCGACGCCGGCGTGCAAGTGCCAGCGATGCATGAGGTCGAGTGCGCCACGCAGGTTGACTCGCGGCGACGCGCCCTGGTAGACGAGCTCTCCCGACTGCATGTCCTGGCTGATGGCAACGCGTGAGCTCCGCACTGCCTCGCCGGTCAGCGACCAGCCGCGCTGCGCGACGGTGAGCGCGCCGCGGGCGGTGTGTTTCGCGCGACCGAGGAGCGGCTGGTCGCTCGTTTCGTCGCGTGCATCGAGATACGCGTACGATCCCTCGACGGTGATCACGCCGCGCCGATAGCGCCCGCCAACCTCACCGCCCACGGTGCGCGCCCTGCCAACGTTCTGGTAGGTGAACTGTGCGATCTGTCCCTGCTGCCCGACATAATTCGCCTCGATGAAGTCGCGCAGGCGATTGCCGTAGCCGCGCAGGTACGCCTCACCAACGGTACCGCGCACGCCGAGCTCACCGGAAAGATTCCATGACGTCTCCGGCTTCAGGTCGGTGTTGCCAATCACCGCGTAGCCTGCTTCGGCATTGGTAAACGACGAAAACTGTTCGGTGAACGACGGCGCGCGAAAGCCGTGCGCCAGCGCCAGCTTGCCGTAGGCGCCGCCCGAAGAGCGCCACGTCACTCCGACGCGCGGGGCGACGTCAGTCCCCCATCGCTGCGCGGCGGTGAGGCGCCCACCAGCGGAAACTCCCATTGCACGGTTCAGTGCCCACTCGCTCGACGCGTAAAGCGCAGCGGCCGTAGTGCCTTCACTCGCATCGGCGAGTCGCGCCGTGGTGATCCATTCATGCTCACCGCGGATGCCGGCCACCCACCGCGCCGAACCATTCGTGCCGCGATGCAGCAGCTCGATGTCGGCCAGGCGCTGCGTCTGCGGGTCGCTGCTCGTGCTGCTGGTGCCGAGGAGCGTTTCATCGAGTGTGTGCTGGTAGACCGACGCGTGCGCCCGAACCTCGGTGGCATCGCCACCGAACCTGAGCGCGGCGAGCACGTCGGTCTGCCGGTTGTGCGCCGCGTTGCCGAAATCGAAGCCGGGCCCGAACGATGCCTGGTACTCCTGCTCTTCGCGCGTGTGTGTTGCGCGCAGGTCGAGCACGGCGCTTCCGATCGGATGAAGCAATGCGGCGGTGGCGTCCCAGCGATCCGCTGATCCTGGCGTCCCGTCGGCGTTGCCGGGCGCGATGTCGATATGTCGGTGACCAACCGCCAGCGAAACGGCGGTGATCCCGGCCAGCGCCGAGGCGCGTCCCGACACGTCGAGCTGCCCGTACGAGCCGCCCTGTGTCGACGCATCGACGTGACGGCCATTTGGCGCGCGGGTGATGAGGTTCACCACGCCGCCGAGTGCGGTCGAGCCGTACAGCGTCGATTGTGGCCCCTCGACGATCTCGACGCGATCGAGCTGGGAGATGTCGAACCGGCTCAGGTCGAACTGGTTGTTGAGCCGCCCGGCCACGGGGGCGCCGTCGAGCAGGATCTGCACGCGATCAGATCCGAGCCCTTGCAGCGAGATGCCGAGCCCCGACCCGACGACCGGGTCAAGCTGCACCCCCGGAATATCCCGGAGCAGCGTCGCGAGGTCGCTTGCGCCTCGCGCCCGCCACGAGTCGGCGGTGATCACGCGCACGGTGGCTGGCGTCGCCGTCGTAGCCACCTGCCGACGTTCCGCCGTGACCGAGATCGTATCGAGCACGCGAGCCCGTGTGGTATCCTGTGCGTGAGCGATGGCGGGGGCTGCGACGAGGGCGAACGCGACAATTCGGCGAAGGGCCACGGAGTGTTCCGGTGCAAAGGTGAGAACCGTTGCTGAAATCGGGCTCCACGATACGCGTCCGGCGAGCGATGCAACAATTCGGGGAACTACCGTGCGAAGTATTACGGAGCGACTCGCCTCACGCTTGCCACCTGCGCCGCGCTCCAGCGCTGCAGCAAGTCGCGATACGCCGTCGTGCGCTCCGGGAAGCGCGATGCGATGTCGTCGAGTTCGTCGGGATCTCGACAGAGATCGTACAATCGCGAGCGGGATGTCTCCAGCTCGGTGATGTACTTGGTGCATCCGTCGCGAAGTCCCAGCAGGCCCAGGGAATAATCGGTGAAGAAGAGTGCCATCCGGTGCCGCGGCAGGAGGAGCGATGTCCCCTGGAAATTCGGTGGGCTGTCGATGCCGAGCAGGCTCAGCACCGTCGGTGGGACATCGACGAGCGACGCCGTGCGGTTGATCCGGGTCGCGGCTGGCTGCTCCCCTGGCACGACGAACATCAGCGGGACCCGCACGTTCTCGTCGTAGATCGCCAGCGTGTGCGCGAAATTGCCGGCATGCTGGCCGAACGCTTCACCGTGATCACCGAACACCACGACAAGCGTCGAATCGATGAGGCCACGCTTCGCCAGCCCCGAGAGGAGCGCGCCGATCGCGGCGTCGCCCTCGTGGAGTGCATTGCGATAGCGGTCGAACTCGGTCGAGTCGGGCCACGGGCCGGGACGTTCATGCGCGTAGGGGTGGTGACCGGCGATCGGCAGGTAGGCGAGGAAGAAGGGCGAGCCGCGATGCGCATCGACCCAGTGCAGCATGGTATCGACCGTTGCCGGTTCGTCGACGCCGAAGCTCGACTGATGATTGCCGCCAATGTCCCCCGCGTCGGCCAGTGTGCCGAACCCGGCGTGGGAGAGGAGCGCATCCATGCCGAGGTACATGAACCGCCCGGAATGAAAGAGCGCGGTCGCATAGCCGCGCTCTGACAGGATGCTGGCGAGCGACGGCATGATCGCGTTGCCGTGGTCTTCGGCGCCGACATCGAATGCGGGGAAGCGTGATGCGAGGAACGCCACGATGTCGCGCACGCTCTCGGGATACACAGCATAGGCATGCTCGAACAGCAACGCCCGTTGCGCGAGCGCGGTGACGTTGGGGGTCGGATCGTCCTCGGCCCCGTACGCTTTCATGTATCGGGCCGCCGTCGATTCGAGCACGATCATCAGCACGCTGCGACCGGCAGCGGAGGCCTCAAAATTGGTCACGTCCTCGCTCGGAACGGTGTCGAACGGTGACGCTCGCCAATCCGCATTCTCCGGATGCGCCCGGACCCGCGGCAGCGCCGAGCGGGCGAGCGCCACCACCGGATTCCTCCCGAATGAGCCCACGTCCACGCGGTGATCGGCGACGAATCCCGACAGCGCGAGCACCAGGGTCGCGGCCAGCGGCACGCGTCCAAGTGGTATCGATACTCGTGACAGCAGGCGCGGCATCAGGATGCCGGTGGCCAGGACGAGTGCCACGCATGCCACCGAGCGAACCGTCACGTATTGCGCGATCGAATCGGAGATCGTGCCGCGCGCGGCGTGAAGAAGCTGCAGCGTGAGCGGCGATGACAGGACTCGCTGCACCGGGACGTTGAACGCGGTGATGATCACCAGCAGGCCATATAGCACCCTGATGGGGGTTCGCGTCGGAATCGCGCGGCTGGCGCGATCGACGAGCCAGAACGCCAGTACCACTGCCATGTCTTGCCAGAAGAGTGCGGCAACGGTCCACACATTCCAGTCGAATGGCCGCCCCCACATCGTGACGATTTTCGCCACGATGAAGACGGCCATCAGCGCCAGCGCCATCATTGCCGGACGAGATTCAGTCGCTTGAGGAGCAGCAGCGAGATGATGGCAGAAGCGTCGCCGCGCCGGCGCCAGATCCAGTCGTGCACCGCAACGACCGTTGCGCCGCGATGGCGATAGAACTGCTCGCGGTCACCCTCGAATGCCAGGGGTACCACAAGGAGATCTGCCCCTGCGGCGTGCGCCACCGAGTATTCGGCCGCGATGACGTGCGCGCTGCCATGGAGAAAGGGATCTGCGGCACGGATGTTCTCGCTCGACCGGTCGACGATGGTCAGCTCCGCATCGGGGAGGATCCGGCGCAGCACAAGCGCGGTGCGCGGGAAGATCCCGCCGCCGACAATCGTCACCCGCCGCACCGGAGGCAGCGGAGCGAGCAGCTTCGCAAACGCGCGCGCATGCCGGTTGACGACGAATCGCTGCAGCAGCGGCGACTTCAGCACCAGGCGCTCGAGCGTGTCGAGCGGATGCGCCTCGAGCCACCTAAGCACGGCCGGCCAGCGGCTTCTCTCGGAGGCGGTTTCGGCGATATGCGGTAGCCGGGTCCAGTGTACGCCGGGGCGATGATGATGCTCGACGTGATAGCCGTCGTTGAAGAAGAGAAGATTGTACGGCTTGCCGTAGTGACTCACCACGCCACGCACGTGCTCGAAGTGCCCCTGGAGAAAACAGAGGAACATTCCGGCAAACCACCCGGCAATTGCCGTCCCGACGAGGAACGCAGGCCCCAGCGCGGCCGCCGCAGTCCAGAGCGCAATGACCGCGACAAACTCCAGCACCAGCTGGGGCGACCATCGCAGCGTCCATCGCCGCTCGGCGTGATGCGCGAGATGCCGGTCACGCCAGATCGTCTGCGGCACGCCGAGGAGGAGCGACAGGTAGATCGAGAAGAGTGCGTTGACGTGGCGCGAACGAAAGAACGGCAGGTGAATGAAGTTGTGCGCCACCGTGTTGGCGGTCCACCAGATTCCGATGGCGATCAGGGGTGCCGATGGAACGGTAACGAGGAGCGCGCCGTACCCCGCGGCGAGCAGCACGAGGAGCGCGTCGCGGGGAGAGTGGCGCAACACACCTGCAGTCATCAGCGGGGGCAGGGTGCGGCGGCGATGTTCCCGCCGGTGAGCTCCTTCGTCAGCACGCTCGCGATCGTGTTGGGTGGATCGGCGAGCTTGTGCACGATTCCGACACTGATGGCATAGGTGTCGGGATTGGCGGGCGGTTCCGTCGCGCATCGCACCCGCGGCACCGGTGTCGCGTAGTGCGCGCCAAAGCCGAAGATCCCCTTGCCGACCAGGGTCTTCATGTCCTGCCATTCGGCCACTGTCTGACGCGAAAGGCGCGGGTCCATCTTGAAGTACATGTAGCCGCGCGTGGCGGGCTTGTAATGATCGCCGCCAACTCCTTCCGACACCGCGAAGACTCCCCACACCTGGATCGTCTGCGGGTTGATCGAGTCGGGGAGGAGGATCACCCGATCGGCGATGGCGTAGATGCCGATGGGGTCGCTCGGGACGGGCGCGGCCAAGATCCCGGCCGCGACGAAGGGAAGCCACAGGTAGCGCAACGGTGCCAGCATTCGAATCCCCCGGAGGAGTGGATACCTCTCTCTTGATGCCGGTGGGAGCGGAAGGGTTTATGGAAGTGTAGCGGGGAGCCGCAGTATTGTTAGCCGTCCACCTCAGGATCTGACATGACCGGGCTGCGTTCCCTTTCGAGAGCGATCACCCTCCTCGTCGTGGCGGCTGTGATGCTGCCGGCCCAGCGCCCCGCGCGGGTCGACACCGCTGCGCTGCAACGGATACTGGCAGCAGAAGATGCCCGGGGTCTGGGCGCCGCCGGGACGCAGCCACTGCTCGACGGCATCGCGTCCGTGGACACGTTGCTGCGGCGGGTATCGGTGCGGGGAATCGGCAGGCTGGAGCGGGTCGACCTCGCGCGCATGGTGGTGCCGCTGCTTCACGACCCGGTGCCGGCGATTCGCTCCGCCGCAGGCGACGCCATCGCGCAATCGGTCGCCCGTATCGCACGGCGCAACGACCCGCGGCAGGGCGATGTGACCTGGGCCGCAGCTATCCTGGCGCAGGCGCTCGGCGCCGAGCGCGATTCCGCCGTCGCCGACGCGCTCGCAGAGTCCCTCGGCCGCCTTCCGATAACCGATACCACGACGGCGCGCAGTGCGGAGAGCGCGATCCTTGCGCGCGGTGGCAGCGGTTTTGGAGCCATTCGCGGCCTGCACTCCCTTGGTGCATCGCTGCCGAACAATCGGTCGATGGCGACGATGGCGCGCCTTCGCGACGCGGCGCTGCATGCCCGGGCGCCCGAAGTTCGACGCGTTGCGATGCTCTCCGTGGCGGGCGATACCGCGGTCGCGCTCGCGGCCTCGCGCGATGTCGATGATCAGGTGCGCCGGCTGGCGCTGTCGGGCGCGACGGCCATTCCCGAAGACCTCCGCGCGCGCCTCGTCTCGCAGCTGCTGGGTGACCCGAGTCCGATGGTGCGGATCGCCGCCATCAACGTGGTGCGCAATGCGCGCAATCCGGTGTGCGACCGAATCATCAGCGCTGCAACGTCGGACGTCAGCGATTACGTCGCACTGATCGCCATCGATGCGCTCGGCCGTCCGTGCGCAGATTCGGCGCGTGCCGCGCAGGCGCTGCTCACCATACTCGACCAGGAACCGAATCGCGCCCGGCCGTGGCAGCGGACCGCGCACGCGCTCTGGTCGCTGGCGAAGATCGACCCCGCGCGCGCCCGTGCCCCGCTTGCGGCGATGGCAATGTCGGCCAACAGCGGCGTCAGGATCTACGCCGCCCGCGCCGCCAGAGAGGTGAATGATGTCGCGTTGTTGCAGCGCCTTGCGGCAGACCGCGACCACAATGTGGTCGAGGCGGCGATCGAGGGATTGTCGCGGCGAGCAGGACACGAAGCGGACGGCACTTACATCGCTGCGCTCAAGTCGACCGGCTATCAGGTGACGCTCGCAGCGGCGACAGCGCTGCAGCGGACCACCAATCCCGCCGCGCTGCCAGCGCTCTTTGACGCATTCGAGCGCCTCACCGCGGAGCGCCGCGAAAATTCCCGCGACCCGCGCGTTGCGGTCCTGCGCGACATCGGTGAGCTCGGCACCGCCGTGAATGCCGATCGCCTCCGTCCCGCCGCCTCGGATTTCGACACCACGATCGCGAAGAATGCCGCCGCGATACTTTCGCGCTGGACCGGCACGACCGTCGCCGCGACACCGCAGCCACTTCCGATCGCATACCAGCCGCTGGCGGCAACATTCCTCCGGCACGCCGTGACGCTGCGTGTGACGATGGCACCGCAGAGCGGCGGCGGCAGTTTCAGCATCCGTCTCTTCGCTGATGAAGCCCCCGCCACCGTCGCGCGTACGCTCGCGCTCATCAAGGATGGCAGCCGGATCAATGGCAATTACTTCGTTGGCCATGTATTCCAGCGAGTGGAGCCGAATTTCGTGGTGCAGGGCGGCGGCCCCGACGCGAGTGAATACGTCGGCGATGCGGAGTTCATGCGTGACGAGCTCGGACCGCGCTCGCACCTTCGTGGCACGCTCGGCGTCTCCAGCCGCGGTCGTGATACTGGCGACGCGCAGTGGTTCTTCAACCTGATCGACAACACCCGCCTCGATCACCTCTACACGGTCTTTGGAGAGGTGGTGGAAGGGGAGGACGTGGTGGAGCGGATACTGGAGGGAGATGTGGTGGGGGCGGTGGTGGTGAGGTGAGGGGCGGAGGTCAGCTGTCAGCTATCAGCTGTCAGCTATCAGCCGTCAGCTATCAGCTATCAGCTTGCCGGCCCGCAGTCGCGCAGCCGACAGCCGACAGCTGACAGCTGACAGCTGACATCTGACAGCCGAAAGCTCCTCTGGCCCCTTCCCATCCCATTGACTCCTCCCTATCATCTTCCTGCCTCCTCGCCACAACCCGAGCTGACCCATGCGCCTCCGATTGCTGATCGCTGGTCTTGCCGTCGCCGCGTGCAGCGGCGCCAATCCTGCCCCCACGTTCGCCCCCAATGCCGTGCAGCCCAATGACAACCGCAAGCCTGCGGGGACGCTCGCCGGCGGCGTGCTGACGATCAAGCTCGAGGCGCGGAAGGGGCAGTGGCAGCCGGAGGGAACCGCCGGAAAGTCGCTCGACGTCGCCGCGTTCGCCGAAGCGGGCGGACCGATGCTCACTCCCGGGCCGCTGATTCGCGTGCCCGTGGGGACCGAGGTTCGCGCGACGGTGAAGAACACGCTGGACCGTTCACTGAACGTCTCCGGCTTTGGGGAGAAGCGCGGCTTTGCCGACACGGCTGCCATCGCAGCCGGCGCCGAAAAGGAGCTGCACTTCAAGGCGACGACCCCGGGCACCTACTACTACTATGCCCGCAGCACGACCAAGGGCGCCCTCGACACTCGGCTCAACGACGAGTCACAGCTCCACGGCGCGATCATTGTCGATTCGGCCGGCGCGGTGCCCTCCGATCGCGTCTTCGTGATCTCCTGGTGGTTCATCGCCGACTCGACGTCGCCGACCGGATTGAAGCAATCGACGATGACCATCAACGGCCTGTCGTGGCCGCACACCGAACACCTTACCTATCCACAGGGCGACACCGTGCAGTGGCGCGTGATCAACGTGACCGAATCGGATCACCCGATGCACCTGCACGGCTTCTACTTCCAGATGCGCGCCAAGGGCAACGGGATCAGCGATTCGATCTACAACGCCGACCAGCGTCGTCTCGGCGTCACCGAGATCATCAACCCGATGGAGACGATGGATCTCGCATGGTTGCCGACCCGCACCGGCAACTGGATCTATCACTGCCACTTCGCGGGGCACCTCTCGGATCTTGCCTCGCTCGACCACGACGGCGCGAAGATGGATTCGATGCCGATGATGTCGCAGCACTCGTCGGATCGGCCACACCAGATGTTCGGACTAGTGCTCGGCATTACGGTCACGCCCAAGGGGCCGCAGGTCGCGGACACACGCGAGCCGCGACCGATCCGCCTCGAAATTCGCGAGAAGCCGAACGTATATGGTGACAAGGCGGGGTATGCGTTCGTGCTGGCCGGCACGAAGGAGGCCGACGATCCCGACGCGCTCAACGTTCCCGGCCCAGCGCTGCTGATGAAGCGCGGCGAGCGCGTGGCGGTGACCGTGGTGAACCACGCCAAGGATCGCGCCGCGGTGCATTGGCACGGTATCGAACTGGAGAGTTTCCCCGACGGGGTGCCCGGATGGAGCGGGCAGGGGAAGGAGATCCTCCCATCCGTCGCGCCGAACGATTCGATCACGGTCAAGTTCACCGTCCCGCGCGCCGGAACGTTCATGTACCACTCCCACTTCAATGAATCCCACCAGATCACCGGCGGACTCTATGGGCCGATCATCGTCCTCGACTCGGCGGAAATGTTCAACCCCGAGACCGATCGTGTCATGATCTTCTCGTCGGGGGGAACGCCCACCAACGTCATCACCGGACCGTACAACCTGCTCCTGAACGGCAAGGCCAATCCGGCGCCGATCGAGTTGAAGAGCGGCACGACGTATCGGTTCCGCATGATCGATATCAGTGACGATTTCCCAACTATCGTATCACTGACGGACGGGAAGAAGCCGGTGGAATGGCACGCCTACGCCAAGGACGGCGCGACCCTGCCCGCGAGCCAGGCGGTCATGAAGCCGGCCACCCTGCTTTTCGATCCGGGTGAGGTCTACGACTTCCACTTCACCCCCAAGGCGCCGGGCAAGCTGGCCCTCACCTTTGGCGGTCCCCCGGCCCCGCCGGAGTTCGGCCTGCCAAGGAATGTGACAGTCCCGGTGATCGTGAAGTGACCTGGCGCTCCCTTGCGAAAAGGCGGATTCAGCCCTAACGTCAAGCCACATGCGCGCCGGTCCACCGGCTCCGCCTTGACGCTCTGAACATCTGGTTCTGAAAGTCGAAGGCGCTTCCACCGCACACAGCGGGGGCAGCGCCTTTTGTCGTTCTTGCGGTTACGCGTGTGATATCGAATCGAAAAACTGAACCCGATCTTCTCCAAAGCAGGGACCATGCCCCGGATGAATCGTCGCACCCTACCCAATGGCGGCACTGCGGTTGCCGAACCTGAGATGGTCACCACCACGCCGCTCGTGACGCCGGCACCGACGTCGTCGTCGAGTCTCGATCGCTCGCAGTTTCTTCACGCGCTCCAGCAGGTGCGCAGCGGTGATTTCTCGGTGCGACTTCCGGGAGACTGGACCGGCCTCGATGGCAAGATTGCCGACACCTTCAACGAAATCGTTGCGGCCAACCAGAAGATCGCCGCGGAACTCAAGCGTGTCGGCCAGGTGGTCGGTCGCGAGGGGAAGACGCGGCAGCGCGCGCGATTCGATGAGTCGAAGGGATCGTGGGGCGAAATGGAGGCGTCGATCAACACGCTGATCGACGACCTGCTGCGACCGACGACGGAAGTGACCGGCGCGATCGCGGCCGTGGCGCAGGGGCATCTCACGCAGACGATGCGCCTGGACGTCGACGGGCGGCCGCTCGAGGGCGAGTTCCTCCGCTCCGCCACGATCGTCAATACCATGATTCAGCAGCTCTCGGTCTTCACGTCGGAAGTGACCCGCGTCGCCCGCGAGGTCGGTTCCGACGGCAAGCTCGGCGGCCAGGCGCAAGTGCCCGGCGTTTCCGGCGTCTGGAAGGACCTCACCGAGTCGGTGAACTCGATGGCCAGCAACCTCACCGCGCAGGTCCGCAACATCTCCGAAGTCACCATCGCCATCGCTTCCGGCGACCTGTCGCGCAAGATCACCGTCGACGTGCGCGGCGAGATCCTGCAGCTCAAGGAAGCAATCAACACGATGGTTGATCAGCTGCGATCGTTCGCATCTGAAGTCACCCGCGTCGCGCGCGAGGTCGGTACCGAAGGAAAGCTCGGCGGACAGGCCGTGGTGCCGGGCGTGGCCGGTACGTGGAAGGACCTGACCGACTCCGTCAACGCCATGGCGGGCAACCTCACCGCGCAGGTCCGCAACATCGCCGAAGTGACGACGGCCGTCGCGCGCGGCGACCTGTCGCGCAAGATCACGGTGAACGTGTCGGGCGAAATCCTGGCGCTCAAGGACACGATCAACACGATGGTTGACCAGCTCAACGCCTTCGCCGGTGAAGTGACACGCGTGGCGCGCGAGGTCGGCACCGAAGGGAAGCTCGGCGGCCAGGCGCAGGTGCCGGGCGTCGGCGGCACGTGGAAGGACCTGACGGACAACGTCAACTTCATGACGTCGAACCTCACCGCGCAGGTTCGCAACATCGCCGAGGTTGCCACCGCCATCGCACGCGGCGACCTGTCGAAGAAGATCACGGTGAACGTGTCGGGCGAAATCCTGCAGCTCAAGGAGACGCTCAACACGATGGTGGACCAGCTCAACGGTTTCGCCTCCGAAGTCACGCGCGTCGCGCGCGAAGTCGGCACCGAAGGGCGTCTTGGCGGCCAGGCTGCTGTGCCCGGTGTCGCGGGCACGTGGAAGGACCTCACCGACAACGTCAACCTCCTCGCTGCCAACCTCACCACGCAGGTCCGCAACATCGCCGAGGTCACGACCGCCGTCGCGCGCGGTGACCTGTCGCGCAAGATCACCGTCGACGTGAAGGGCGAGGTGCTCGAGCTCAAGGTGACGATCAACGCCATGGTCGACCAGCTCAACGCCTTCGCGGCAGAAGTAACCCGCGTGGCACGCGAAGTCGGCACTGAAGGGAAGCTCGGCGGGCAGGCACAGGTCCCCGGCGTGGCCGGCACGTGGAAGGACCTCACCGACTCGGTCAACTCGATGGCCAGCAACCTCACCGGCCAGGTGCGCAACATCGTGGAAGTGGCCACGGCTGTTGCGCGCGGCGACCTGTCGCGCAAGATCACCGTCGACGTGAAGGGCGAAATCCTCGACCTCAAGGACACGCTCAACACGATGGTCGATCAGCTCAACGCCTTCGCCTCGGAAGTGACGCGCGTTTCCCGCGAAGTCGGCACCGACGGTCGACTCGGCGGGCAGGCGCTTGTCCCCGGCGTCGGCGGCACATGGAAGGACCTCACCGACTCCGTCAACTTCATGGCGTCGAACCTTACCGCGCAGGTCCGCAACATCGCCGAAGTGGCCACGGCAATCGCCAACGGCGACCTGTCGAAGAAGATCACCGTCGACGTGTCGGGCGAGATCCTCGAGCTCAAGGACACGCTCAATACGATGGTCGACCAGCTCAACGCATTCGCCTCAGAGGTCACGCGCGTGGCGCGCGAGGTCGGCACGGAAGGAAAACTGGGCGGCCAGGCGCAGGTCCCCGGCGTCGCGGGCACGTGGAAGGGCCTCACCGACAACGTCAACTTCATGGCCGGCAACCTGACGGCCCAGGTGCGCAACATTGCCGAGGTGACGACGGCCGTCGCGCGCGGCGACCTGTCGCGCAAGATCACGGTGAACGTGTCTGGCGAAATCCTCGAGCTCAAGAACACCATCAACACGATGGTCGACCAGCTCAACGGCTTCGCCGGCGAAGTGACGCGCGTGGCGCGCGAGGTCGGTACCGAAGGGAAACTCGGCGGCCAGGCGGAGGTCCCGGGTGTTGCCGGCACGTGGAAGGACCTCACCGACTCGGTCAACGCGATGGCGTCGAACCTCACGGGCCAGGTCCGCAACATCGCCGAAGTTGCCACCGCGATCGCCAACGGCGACCTGTCGAAGAAGATCACCGTCGACGTGCGCGGTGAGCTGCTCGACCTCAAGGAAACGCTCAACAAGATGGTGGAGCAGCTGCGATCGTTCGCGGCAGAAGTGACGCGCGTCGCACGCGAGGTTGGAACCGACGGCAAGCTCGGTGGCCAGGCGGTCGTCTCGGGCGTTGCCGGCACATGGAAGGACCTGACCGACAACGTCAACCTGCTCGCGACCAATCTCACGACGCAGGTCCGCAACATTGCCGAAGTGACGACGGCCGTCGCGCGCGGCGACCTGTCGCGCAAGATCACCGTCGACGTGAAGGGCGAGATCCTCGAGCTCAAGCTGACCATCAACACGATGGTCGATCAGCTCAACGCATTCGCCGCCGAAGTCACCCGCGTGGCGCGCGAAGTCGGCACCGAAGGGAAGCTCGGCGGCCAGGCGCAGGTGCCTGGCGTAGCCGGCACGTGGAAGGACCTCACCGACAACGTCAACGTCATGGCGGCCAACCTCACCGAGCAGGTTCGCGGCATCGTGAAGGTGGTGACCGCTGTCGCAACCGGCGACCTCAAGCCGAAGCTGACGGTCAACGCAAAGGGCGAAGTCGCCGCGCTGGCGGAGACGATCAACAACATGACCGCGACGCTGGCGACGTTCGCTGACCAGGTGACGACGGTTGCCTCCGAAGTCGGCGTTGAAGGGCGTCTCGGCGGCCAGGCGAACGTGCCGGGCGCTGCCGGTACCTGGAAGGAGCTCACCGGCAACGTGAACCTTCTGGCCGCCAACCTGACCACGCAGGTCCGCGCCATCGCCGAGGTGGCGACGGCCGTGACGCAGGGCGACCTGACGCAGTCGATTCAGGTCGAGGCGCGCGGCGAGGTCGCGGAGCTGAAGGACAACCTCAACACCATGATCGACAACCTCCGCCTCACCACCGATCGCAACACCGAACAGGACTGGCTCAAGACCAACCTCGCGCGCTTCACCGGCATGTTGCAGGGCCAGCGCGATCTCGCGACCGTCGGCCGGATGCTCCTCTCGGAACTCACGCCGCTCGTCAATGCGCACCAGGGCGTGATCTATCGCCGGGAGTCAGCGGATGACGCCGAGCTCAAGCTCGTGGCGGCCTTCGCCGACGACGGGCAGGGCGGGCACCCGCAGACGCTACGTATCGGCGAAGGGCTCCTCGGTCAGTGCGCGGCGGAAAAGCGCCGCATGATGGTGAGCGAGCTGCCGGCCGACACCGTGCCGATCAGCTCCGGCCTCTTCAAGGCCACACCGCGCAACGTCATCGTGCTGCCGGTGCTCTTCGAAGGTGAGGTGAAAGCGGTAATCGAACTGGCCTCCCTGGGCGCGTTTACCGCTTCTCACCTTGCCTTCCTCGAACAGCTCACCGCGTCGATCGGCATCGTGCTCAACTCGATCGAGGCCACGATGCAGACGGAGGGCCTCCTCAAGCAGTCGCAGCAGCTCGCCGCCGAATTGCAGACGCAGCAGCGCGAATTGCAGCAGACCAACGAGCAGCTGGCGCAGAAGGCGCAGCAGCTCGCCGAGCAGAACGCCGAAGTCGAGCGCAAGAACCAGGAAATCGAGCAGGCGCGTCGCGCCGTCGAGGAGAAGGCGACGGAACTCGCGCTCACCTCGAAGTACAAGTCGGAATTCCTGGCCAACATGTCGCACGAGTTGCGCACGCCGCTCAACTCGATCCTCATCCTCGGCCAGCAGCTCGGCGAAAACGTCGAGGGAAACCTGCTGCCGAAGCAGGTCGAATTCGCGCGCACGATTCACGGTGCGGGCACCGACCTGCTCAACCTCATCACCGACATTCTCGATCTGTCGAAGATCGAATCGGGCACCGTCACGGTCGTCGCGGAAGAGGTGCCCGTCTCGACACTGCTCGACACGGTGGCACGGCCGTTCCGTCACGAGGCCGAGACGAAGGGGCTGGGGCTCGACGTGCTGCTCGAGCCGGGCGTCGGCACCAACATTGTCACCGATTCGAAGCGCCTGCAGCAGGTGCTCAAGAACCTGCTTTCCAACGCGTTCAAGTTCACCGAGCGCGGCGGCGTGCGGCTGCGCGTCGGCACCACGGCGGGCGGGTGGAATCCCGATCACCCGGTCCTCAATCGCGCCGGTACCGTCATCTGCTTCGAGGTCGCTGATACCGGCATCGGCATTCCGGCGGAGAAGCAGCGCATCATCTTCGAGGCCTTCCAGCAGGCCGACGCCGGCACCAGCCGCAAGTACGGCGGCACCGGTCTCGGCCTCGCCATCTCGCGCGAACTGGCGTCACTCCTCGGCGGCGAAATCCAGCTGCGGAGCACGCCGGGCGTCGGCAGCACGTTCACGCTCTACCTGCCGGCGACGTATCTCGGGCCGTCCGTGACGATGACGCAGGGCGCTCAGGAACTCGAGCCGCATCATTCGCTCTCCGCGTCGCTCCCGGCAGTGCGTGTCGATCGCGCGGTGGAGCAGATCCCCGACGATCGCGACGACCTCATCCCCGGCGAGCCGGTCATGCTCATCGTCGAGGACGATCCGGGGTACGCGCGGCTCCTCCTCGATGAGGCGCACAACCAGGGCTTCAAGGTCCTGGTCGCACAGCGCGGCGTCGACGCACTGGCACTCGCCCGCGAGTTCCATCCGACCGCGATCTCGCTCGACGTCTTCCTCCCCGACATGCTCGGCTGGGCGGTACTCAACCAGCTCAAGCAGGAACCATCGCTGCGACACATCCCGGTGCAGATCGTCACCCTCGACGAGGATCGTCAGCACGGCCTCGCGCGCGGGGCATTCTCGTTCATCCCGAAGCCGACCACGACCGAGGGGTTGCAGGCGGCGCTCGTCAAGCTCAAGGAATACATCGCGCCGCGCGCGCGACGCCTGCTCGTGGTCGAAGACAACAAGGCCGAGCAGATGAGCATCGCCGAGCTGCTGGGGCACGATGACATCGAGATCGCGATCGCCGACACCGGATCGCAGGCGCTGGAGACATTGCGACAGACACCGTATGATTGCGCGGTGCTCGACCTGCGCCTCCCCGACATGTCGGGGTTCCAGGTGCTCGAGCAGATTCGCGACGACGCCACGTTGCGCGATCTTCCGGTCGTGGTCTTCACCGGCAAGGAGCTTTCGCCGGAAGAGGATGCGCGCCTGCACATGCTCGCGCGCAGCGTCGTGGTGAAGGGCGTCGAGTCGCCGGAGCGGCTGCTCGACGAGACGGCGCTCTTCCTCCATCGCGTGGTGGAAGAATTGCCGATCGAGAAGCAGCAGATGCTGGAGCGGCTGCATCGCTCCGACGATCACCTGATCGGCAAGAAGGTGCTCGTGGTCGATGACGACGTGCGCAACATCTTCGCGCTGAGCTCGGTGCTCGAGCGGCGCGGCATGCACGTGCTGACCGCCGGGACCGGGTACGAAGCGATTGCCACCCTCGAGACGACCGACGACGTGGCGATCGTGCTGATGGACATCATGATGCCCGAAATGGACGGATACCAGACGATGCAGGCGATCCGGCAGCAGCCCTCGCTGCGGCGGCTCCCCATCGTGGCGCTTACGGCAAAGGCGATGAAGGGCGATCGCGAGAAGTGCCTCGAGGCCGGTGCCTCGGACTACCTCGCCAAGCCCGTGAACACCGAGCAGCTGTTGTCGGCCCTGCGTCTCTGGTTGCACCGCTAACGGGAGGCCGTCGTGACTCCGTCGGAAAAGGAAAAAGTCAACATCCTGCTGGTCGACGACCAGCCGGGAAAGCTGCTGGCCTACGAGGCGATGCTCGAGCCGCTGGGCGAATCGCTGATCCGGACCAGTTCCGGCCGCGAAGCGCTCGAGGTGCTGCTCAAGCACGACGTCACGGTGGTGCTCATGGACGTGAGCATGCCGGAGCTCGATGGATTCGAGCTCGCCGAGATCATCCGGCAGCATCCTCGCTTCAGCAAGACGGCGATCATCTTCGTCTCGGCGGTTCACGTGAGTGACGTCGATCGGCTCAAGGCCTACGCCTCGGGCGCCGTCGACTACATCTCGGTGCCGGTGATCCCGGAGATCCTGCGTGCCAAGGTGTCGGTCTTCATCGAGCTGTACCGCAAGACGCGCGAATCGGAGCGCCTCAATCGCGAGCTCGAGGAGCGCGTCGCGGAGCGCACGGCCGAGCTCGAGCAGTCGATCGCCAAGCAGATCGAGATGTCGGAGCGCCTGCGGCAGGACGACCGGCGCAAGGACGAATTCCTGGCGCTGCTCGCGCACGAGCTGCGCAACCCGCTCGCGCCGATCCGCAACGCCATCGGCATCCTCCTGCAGAAACCGACGGAGGATGCGCAGGTCGCCTGGTGCCGCGACGTGATCCAGCGGCAGTCGCGTCACCTCGCCCGGCTGGTGGACGACCTCCTCGACGTCTCACGCATCACGCAGGGCAAGGTCAAGCTCAAGATCGAGCGCATCGAACTCAGCAAGGTGATCGAGCACGCGATCGAGGTAAGTGAGCCGCTCATCAAGGCGCGGGGCCACACGCTGAGCGTGGCGCTCTGCGGCCGGAAGGTGCCGCTCGACGGCGATCCGGCGCGCCTGGTCCAGATCCTGAGCAACCTCCTCAACAACGCCGCGAAGTACCAGGATTTCGGCGGGCGCATCGAACTGTCGTGCAAGTGCGAGGCAGGCCGCGCATCGATCACCGTGCGCGACTACGGCATGGGAATTTCGTCCGATGCGCTGAGCAACATCTTCCAGCTCTTTTCCCAGGGTGAGCGCGCCCCTGACACGGCGCACGGCGGCCTCGGCATCGGTCTCTCGCTGGTCAAGACCCTGGTCGAGATGCATGGCGGACGCGTCGATGCGCACAGCGACGGGCCTGAACGCGGCGCCGTGTTTACGGTGCACCTGCCGACCGTGCCGGCGGATGCTCCGGTTGTCCGCGAGCCGCTCGACGGCGCGGCGAACTCGTCGAAGTCGGCGCGGCGGATCCTCGTCGTCGACGACAACCAGGACGCGGCCGATTCGCTCGCCATGCTGCTGCGCCTTGGCGGCCACGAGGTCGAGGTGGCGCACGACGGACCTCGCGCGCTCGAAATCGCCTCCGACCAGAAGCCATCGTTCGTGCTGCTCGACATCGGGTTGCCGGGGATGGACGGCTACGAAGTGTGCCGCCGGCTGCGCAGCCTGGGGCTGGAGGGATCGCGCATCATCGCCATGACCGGCTACGGGCAGGATCGCGATCGGCAGCGGTCGCAGGAGGCGGGCTTCGATCTGCATACGGTCAAGCCGGTCGAGATCGAAGGGCTGATGTCGATGCTGGCGATGTAGGCGGTAAGATCGCGGGATTGATGTAGCGAATTGAAAAGCAGGCGAAGGCCCTCGCGAGTTGGTTAGCGGCGCTATCCCAGTAGTGTCGCGACCGGCTCGGGGGGTCTATCGCTTTTCGTCATTCTCGCGACAGCCCGATCGCATACATTGAGAGTCTCGCACCACACACCGAGGCTCTCTCCATGCTGCGTTGGACCCTTCGCGCGCTCGTCGCCCTCGTTCCGCTCATCACCTCCCCCATCCCCACGATGCGCGATCCCGTGGACCCCACGCTCCTTGGCGGACTCAAGTGGCGCAACATCGGGCCGTTCCGCGGCGGCCGCGTATCGGCGGTGACCGGCGTGATCGGCCAGCCCGGCGTCTTCTACATGGGGCTGCCGCTCGGCGGCGTGTGGAAGACGACCAGCGCCGGCACGACCTGGTACCCGATCTTCGACGACGTCAAGGAGGCGTCATCGGTCGGGGCGGTGCAGGTGGCTCCTTCGGATCCGAACGTGATCTATGTGGGAATGGGTGACCTGATCACCGGCGGCGGGATCAACGAGGGGAACGGCGTCTACAAGTCGGTCGACGCGGGCAAGAGCTGGACGCACATGGGCCTCGACGAGACGAAGCAGATTCCGTCGATCCTGGTCGATCCGAAGGATCCCAATCTTGTGCTGCTGGCGGCCCAGGGAAACATTCGCCAGGCAAGCGATCAGCGCGGCGTGTTCCGCAGCACCGACGGTGGAAAGTCGTGGAAGCAGACGCTCTATGTCGACAGCATCACCGGGGCGCAGGAAATCGCGTGGGCATATGACAATCCGCGCGTGATGCTCGCAACGACCGTGCGGCGGAACGGCCAGCGCGGCGGGCCGGCGGCCGCACCGGGTGGGCGCGGCGGCGGTGGCGCACCGGCGGGACCCAGCGGCACCAAGCTCTTCAAGTCGATGGACGAAGGGGTCACGTGGTCCGAGATCTCCGGCAACGGGCTCCCGGCGATGTCGGGTCGTACCTCGATTGCGGTGGCGATGAATACCAACTCGCAACGGATGTTCATCATCGGCAACTTCGGGCTCTATCGCTCCGACGATGGTGGCGCGAGCTGGCGCCAGATGGCGGCAAATGATCGTCGGATCGCCAACGGGCAGAACGGCTACAACTGCGGCGTGTACGTCGATCCGAAAAATCCAGACATCGTCTACACCATCAATACGTCGAGCTTCAAGTCGACCGACGGCGGCAATACGTTCGCCGGCTTCAAGGGTGCCCCGGGAGGGGACGATCCGCAGCAGATGTGGATCGACCCGACCGACGGTAAGCGGATGTTTCTCGGCGTCGACCAAGGGGCCACGATTTCGCTCGATGGCGGATTGACGTGGAGTCCGTGGTACAACCAGGCGACCGAGCAGGTCTATCACATCTCGGTCGACAACTCGTACCCGTACTGGGTGTACGCAACGCAGCAGGACGCCGGATCGGTGGCGACGCGGAGTCGCGGCGATCTGGGCGCGATCACGCCGTTCGACTGGTATCCGACGGCCGGGTATGAATTCGGCTCCATCGTCGCCGACCCGCTCAATCCGAAGATGGTCTACGCCGGCGGTCCCTCGAGTGGCATCGTCAAGATCACCTACCCGAGCGGCCAGTGGATCAACGTCTCACCGAACATCGAAACGGCGGCGCAGCTGCGAAAGGTCGGCAACCAGCCGCTGGCGTGGTCAGCGAGCAATCCGCACGAACTCCTCGCCGGATTCCAGTTCCTCATGGCCACCACCGACGGCGGCATGCACTGGAAGAAGTTGTCGCCGGATCTTGGGTACCCGAAGGGCGTAACGCCTCCACCAGTAACGGCAGGTCGTGGCGGCCGCGGCGGCCGGGGAGCGCCCGCTCCGGGACAGGCCGCGGCGGCGCCGGGCGGGAGCATCGAGTCGTTCTCGACGTCATCGGTCGCCCCGGGGGTCATCTGGGTCGGCACCAACAATGGACTGATCAAGCTCACGCGGAATCACGGCGTCACGTGGGATGACGTGACCATCCCGGACCTTCCGAATCCGACGCGCGCCGACATCTCTGCCATCGATGCATCGCATCTCGACGCGGGCACCGCTTATGTGGCGATCGATTACCACACCAGCGGCGACAATACGCCGTATCTCTATCGCACCCACGACTATGGCAAGACGTGGACGAAGATCATCCGTGGGCTGCGCACTGATCAGCCGAGCGGCTCGTTCGCGCGGGTCATTCGCAACGACACGAAGAAGGCGGGACTCCTCTTCGCCGGCACCGAGAGTTCGGTGTACGTGTCGTTCGACGATGGCGACAACTGGCAGTCGCTGATGCTCAACCTGCCCAACACCTCATATCGCGACATGGTCATCAAGGACAATGACCTCGTTGTCGGCACCTACGGTCGCTCGTTCTGGATCCTCGATGACATGTCGCCGCTGCGCCAGCTGACGCGAGAAGTCGCCAGTGCGCCGGCCTATCTCTTCAAGCCGGGTGACGCTGTGCGCGTGCGTCGCAACGTGAACGGTGACACGCCGTTCCCGCCCGAGGTGCCGCACGCCGAAAATCCACCGCTCGGCGCGATCATCTATTACCACCTGTCGAGCAAGCCGGCGGGTGACATTACACTCGAGATTCTCGACGCAAAGGGTCACGTGGTGCGCCACATGTCGAGTGCACCGATTCCGCCGCTGAACGAACCGCCGCCTGTGCTTCCCGATTTCTGGCTGGAGAAGCCGAAGCCGATGCCGACCGAAATCGGGACCAACCGGGTCAACTGGAACATCCGGTACGACAACCCACCGGCGTTCACGCACAATTACGAAATCAACGCGAATCCCGGCGAGACTCCGGCCTCTCCCGAGGGTCCGCTGGCCATGCCCGGCGTCTATACCGCCCGCCTGACCGTCGATGGCCACAGCTACTCGCAGTCGTTCACGGTTCGCAACGATCCGCGCTCTCCGGCCAGCGCAGTCGAGCTGGGGCTGCAGCACGCCCTGCAGATGAAGCTGTACGATGGAGCGCAGACAGCGTGGCACGGATACAACGAGGCAACGTCGCTCCGCTCGGCGATCGCCAAGGCGGTTGCGGGTGTCACCTCGCCCGACGTCGTGCGGATGGCGTCGTCGATCGATTCGTCGTTGCTTCGCGTGGGTGGTGCGGCGGGCGGCGGTGGACGGGCGGGTGTGCGCCCCAACCAGGCTGCACCGGCTGGCACGCCGCCCTCGCCCACGTTCGCGATGCTGGTCTCGACGCTCGACCGGCAGCTGAACAATCTCGACAGCGGTGACATGGCGCCCAACGCGCCGACATTGGCGGCGTTCACGCCCGCGTGCTCCGACCTGGCGACGGCGGTCAACGGATGGAAGAGCATCAATGGTCGCGAACTGGGTGACTTGAACGCCGCGCTCGCGAAAGCGGGCCGTCCACCGGTCGCGGCGGGCGCTCCGCTCACCGCGCCGGTCTGTACGGTGCCATCGTCACGAACTTCCGGGCGCTGACGGACGTATCAAGAGGATGAGCAGTCGCCGAGAGTTCATCCGTGAGGCCGCCTTCGCTGCGGCAGGAGTCACGTTCCTGCCGCGCGTGCTGCGTGCAGCGAGCGCCGCGTCGCCGGCCGAATTCGCGTTCGCCAGGCTCCGCTACGACTCGGGCGACTGGGACTACAATCCCAAGGTCTGCGCCAACGTGCTCGACGCGCTGGTGCAGTACACGTCGATCCCCGTCCACCAGGAAGAAGTGGTCATCACCGCCGACTCAACGGAGCTGGCGGCGTACCCATTCCTGTTCATGACCGGGCACAAGCTGGTGCGCTTCAGCGAGAAGGAACGCCAGGGCCTGGTGCGCTACGTCCATAACGGCGGGCTGCTTTTTTCGGACGATTGCAATCACGACGTCAACGGTCTCTACTCGAAATCATTCGAGGCGGAGATGCTGAAGGCGTTTCCGGCGGCGGGGCTCAACAAGATCCCCAATCGCCATCCGCTCTACCGTTCGTTCTTCAAGTTCGATGGCCCGCCGCAGACGAGCCACGAGATCAATGGCTGGGGCGACAACGTGGTGCACGACTACCTCCGCGGCGTCGAATACCACGGCCGCCTCGGCGTCATCTTCGCGAACCAGGACTATGGATGCGAGTGGGACTACGACTGGCGGAACAAGAAGTTCAGGGCGAAGGACAATACGAAGTTCGCGGTGAATCTGGTGGTCTATGCGATGACATGAAGGTGGGAGGAGTTAGTCGTTAGTCGTTAGGAGCAAGGGGCCAGCATCCAGTTCGGATGCCGGCCCCTCGCTCTTCCTAACGACTAACGACTAACTCCTCCCACCTTCATCAATCAAACGCCGCCCCCACCATCTGCTTCCTGATCAACAACCACGGGCTGCCGTGCGAGATCGTGTTGATCTGCGTCGGCTGTCCCTTCGCATCGCCACCCGTGCCGTGCTTCTGGTATTCCTTCGGCCCCGTGACGCCATCGAGCGCGCCCCAGAAGTCCGTCGTGATGGCATTGTAGGTCACGTCGGTGCACTGGCGGGTGATCTTGCCGTTCTTGATCTCCCAGAAGATGTGCCCGCCGAACTGGCCGTTGTAGCGCTGCTGGTCGATCGAGTACGAACCGCGGCCGTCGATCATCACGCCGTCCTTTACGTCGGCGATCAATTCCTCGCGCGTCGGTGAGTTGTCCGGGCCAGGCTCGAGGTGCACGTTGGGCATCCGCAGGAACGGATACTCGCGCCACGACTGCGCGAAGGTACAGCCGCGCGATTCCTTCTCGCCAATCATGTACGCCGTCTCGCGATTGGTTTGCAATCCCACCAGTATGCCGTCGCGGATCAGCGGCCACTTCTGCGTCTTCACGCCATCGTCGTCGTAGCCGACCGAGCCGAGGCCGTTGTCGGTCTTGTCGGCGGTGATGTTGAGGTGCTTGGAGCCGTACTTGAGCTTCCCCAGGTCGGAGATCTTCACGAACGACGTGCCGGCGTAGTTCGCCTCATACCCGGCGATGCGGTCGAGCTCGGTCGCGTGGGCAATCACCTCGTGAATCGTGAGCATCGCGTGCGACGGTGAGAGCACCAAATCGCGCAGGCCGCTCGCGCCCAGCGGCTTGGCGGTGCACATCTCCACGGCATCGTTGGCCACGCGCTCGGCGGCCTGCAGGAAATCGCAATTCTCGGCGATCTCCCAGCCACCGGTCCCCGGCACGCCGGGATACTGCCGCGTCTTGGTGACATCGCCGACCTTGGCGGTCACGCTCATGTTTGGCGTGGTGGTGTAGAGCTCCTGCTCGATGTACGACCCCTCGGTCGACGCGAAATAGCGCCACTCGTAGCTGTGGTTGGCCGACACCTGCACGGCCGTCACGCCCTGGACGCCCTTCGCCTTGTCGACGATCGCCTGCGCCCACGCCTGCTTGTCGGTTTGCGACACCTTGGTCGAGTCCTTCACCATCGGCGTCACGTAGTGGTCGATGTACTTGGGGACAGGTACCAGCTTGAGGTCCGCCTTCTTGGCAATGGCGCTCGCCTTGGCGACTTCGGTCGCGACGCGCGCAACGCGGCGGATCTCATCCTCCGTGACGTACGGCGAGCTGGCGAAGCCCCACACTCCGCTGTGCACCACCCGAATGCCGAAGCCACCCGCCTTGCGGTCCTCCTCGCTCGGGATCCCCTGTTGCCCGCCGCCGCGCCCGCCGCGACCACCGAATCCTCCTCCGCCTCCGCCACCGCCCCCGCCACCGCCACCGCGGCGTCCACCCCCGCCAGCACCAGCACCAGCACCAGCACCAGTACTATCCACCCCCCCTCCGCGCCCGCCGGTTCCGGCCGCGCGGAAGTTCGCCATGCCGCCCGGGATGTTGGCGTTCATGGTGAAGCGGATGTCGGCGTAACTGCAGCCGGCCTGCTTCGCTTCCGCCAGCGCGATATCCGCCATCCCCTTGAACTTCGAGTCGGCTGCGTGTCCGCTCGACGTGGCGATGATTTCAGCGATGAGGTCATGTGCGTACAGCGAACCGACGGCGACCGCGCCGGCGCCCTTGATGAAACTGCGACGAGAAAAGCTCATGTCGTGGCCCCGGTCAGACGGCGGGAGAGATGGACGTCATGTAGAACTCCTCGATGCGCACCGGCGGAACCAGCGCTGCGGTGCCACCGAACTCCTCACCCATCCCCATCGGCACCGGCTTGCCGACCAGCGTGAGGTTGTGCGAATAGCCGACGAGCGGCGACATGTTCCAGCGGAAATTCTGCACCGGACCGACGATCTCGCCGTTCTCGATCAGGAAGAGTCCGTCGCGCGTCATGCCGGTGTTGAGCAACGGCTGCCCTTCGGTCGGCACGCCGCGGATATACCAGAGCTGCGTCACCAGCAGTCCGCGACGCGTCTGCTTGATCATGTCCTCGATGGAGAGTTCGCTGCCGCCCTGCACCAGCGAGTTGTTGAGATTCGCGGGCTGAGTGTTGCCGGCGAAATTCTTGAGAACGCCGTTCTCCATCCACACCACCGGTGCCGCCGGCTTGTTGTTGGCGAGGATCGTGCTCTGGCGGAGAATCGGGTTCCCCACATCGCTCTTGAGCGAGAAGAGATCGCCGAGGATCTTGTCGCCGATCTTCTTGCCGGCCATGAAGGATCCGGCGCCGCCGAAGCCGCCACCTCCTCCACCGCCCCCGCCGCCTCCACCACCAGCAGGAGGACCACCAGCACCAGCAGGAGCACCAGCAGGAGCACCAGCACCAGCAGGAGCCCCCGCATCCGGGGCCCCCGCCAAATCCGCCGCGCCCGCCGCCGGCGTTGAAGATGCCGGTCACCAGCGAGAGGAAGCGCGCGTTGGCGCGCGGCTCGAGGATCACCGTGTAGCGGCCCGGCTCGATCGCCTTCGCATTGCGGCTCTTGATCGCCTTGTTGGCGGCGACCTCGGTCAGGGCGCGCGCGTCGATCATGTGCACGTCCTTGATGCCGGTCGTGCCGGCCCAACCCGAGCCACTGCCATCGGCCATCCGACAGGTGAGCCCGAAGCCTGCTTCCACATTGCGGTAGTAGGTGAAGAGGCCCTTCGAGTTCGCGTTGCAGGTCGTCTGGTCGACCTTGGGGATGTATCCCGTCCCCAGCACGTTCTTGCGCTGCGCCGCTTCGATGCTGTCCTTGACCATTCGCGCCCGCTCGGCGGGTCCGAACTTGATCATGTCCGGCAGCGCCGCGTCGACCGGAATGTATTCCTGCGGCCCGAGGAGCTCGGGGAGGTTGTTGGAATCATCGGCCTCACGCGCGTTCGCGAGCGCCTCGTTGGCCATCGCCTGCAGGCCGGCGTCGGAGAAGTCCCGGGTGGTGGCACTCCCCTGTTTCTGTCCGAGACGCACCGTCGTCCGCACCTGGCGGTCGTACTGGACGAGGTTCGTTGTGATGGAGGAGTTGGCCCAGCGGGTGCCGGATCGTTCGCCGGCGCTGACGTCGACCTCGACGGTGTCGGCCTTGGCCATGTTGATGACCTTGTCGACAATGGCTTTGACTTCTTCGCGTGTAAGCATAGGCCGGTGAATCTAGGGGCGTTGGGGGGCGCGTCAACGCTTATCGTTATTCCAATGCGCGACACGGACGTGCTGATCGTGGGAGCGGGGCCGACCGGCCTGGTGCTGGCGCTGTGGCTTGCGCGGCGTGGCGTCGCATTCCGGATCGTCGACAAGGCCGCCGAGCCGGGGACGACGTCCCGCGCGCTTGCGGTGCACGCGCGGACCCTCGAGTTCTACCGGCAGCTTGGCATCGCGGATGAGTTTCTGGAGCTCGGTATCAAACTCGAGGCCGTCAACATGTGGGTGCGCGGCAAGCGGGCCGGCCGCGTCGCGTTCGGCAACATCGGCGGCTCCCTGTCGCCGTATCCGTACCTCTGCATCGTGCCGCAGGACGTGCATGAAAGGTTCCTGATCGATCAGCTGCGCCGCTGCGGTGTCGAAGTCGAGCGCTCGGTCGAGCTGGCCGCTTTCGAGGACAGGGGCGACGCAATCGTTGCGACATTGCACCACGCGGGAGTCGCGGAGCACGCTACCATCCGTTATCTCGCCGGATGTGACGGTGCGCGATCGACGGTGCGCGAGCAGATCGGCGCGGGATTTCCCGGCGGTACATACGAGCGGATCTTCTATGTCGCCGACGTCGTGATGCAGCGCACCGAATCGCACGGCGAACTCGATGTGGCGCTCGACGATGCCGACTTTCTCGCAATCTTCCCGATGAAGGGCGATCGCGCCGCGCGACTGATCGGCACGATCCGCGCCGAGTCGGAGGAGCACGCATCCACGCTGACGTGGTACGACGTGAGCCAGCGCGCGATCGACGAGATGCGAATCTCCGTCGGCCGCATCAACTGGTTCTCGACCTACCGCGTCCATCATCGCGTGGCGCGCACCTTCCGCCGGGGCCGTGCGTTTCTCCTGGGCGACGCCGCACACATACACAGTCCGGTCGGCGGGCAGGGGATGAACACCGGCATCGGCGATGCGGTAAACCTCGCCTGGAAGCTGGCCGACGTGCTCAAGGGGGAGACCCGCGACGTCGTACTCGACAGTTACGAACCCGAGCGGATCGCATTCGCCAACCGCCTCGTCGCGACCACCGATCGCGCCTTCACGTTCACCACGCGCGACGGAGCCCTGGCGCGCTTCGTCCGGCTGGGACTCGTTCCACTGCTGCTGCCGATCGTCTCGCGGCTGCGGGCGGTGCAGCGCCTGATGTTCCTCACCGTTTCGCAGACGCGGATCAAGTACCGCAAGAGTGCGCTGAGTCGGGGAGCGGCCGGCACCGTTCGCGGCGGTGATCGTCTCCCGTGGGTGCCGCGGGCGACAGACAGCGGCGACAATTTCGTGCCGCTCGCGTCGCTGGACTGGCAGCTCCATGTATACGGTGACGCGCCGCCTTCGCTGCGGTCGCAGTGCGAGCGGCTCGGTCTTCCGCTGCACCAGTTTTCGTGGCGGACGACGATGCGCGTCGCAGGAATCGTTCGCGATGCAGCCTATCTCGTTCGCCCCGATGGATATGTTGCCTTTGCCGGCGTGACGGCGGAACAGCTGGGTGAGTATGTGGGCGCGCTACGCCGCGCCGCGTCTCCTGCGCCACCACCACTCGGCGCTCAGTAACACGACGAACGGCAGCAGCCACCACGCCGAGCGGAACGGGTGTGTCGCTTCGCGCTGCTTTTCTGCATTCGCGACGGCGTGAATCGCCGCCGGCAGGTCTCCGAGCGCATCGGAGGTGACGGCACGACCGCCACGATGTCGCACCCAGTCGGCGAAGAACACCGGATCGTCGTCGGGAGCGGGACGCGCATCGGTCGACACCAGCAAGGGCGCGCTGCTGTGGTGGCCGTCGGCCGTGACTGAAATCGTGTAGTGCCCCGGTTGCACGGGTGCGCGAAGCGCTCCGGTGAGCGTGCCGGCGGAGGTCGAGGGCCAGAGTGCGATCGGGGTCGTCGCCGCGGAGGAGTCGTCGATCAGCGAGGCAACGACGCTCGTTGCCGTCGGCACCTGATGCAGCATGGCGTCGCGAACGGTCACGTCGACATCGACGCGATCGCCAGGCGCCACGACCGATCGCACCGACGTCACCCGAACTGCCGGCGGCGAGCTGATTGCCGCCTGGCCGATCACTGCCCGCCAGAAATCGTCGAACCCCGATTGTGTCGAATCACGATAGCGCCAGGCGTCCAGTGCACCGTTGACGATCACCGTTCCAGCGCCGACAGGAGCGCTCCACACGATCGGGTGGTTAGGCTGGCCTGGCTCGGCGGTGCGAACATCGCCCAGCGAAACTCCACCCGGCGGCAGCGGTTCGGGCCAGAGCAGTTCGGCGGCACGGAGGCCACGGCCGGTCAGTGCAACCGGCGCGATCTCCTCGATCCGCCGGCCGCCGTTGTCGCCCCAGCGCGTCACGTCGAGCAGGCGCTCATAGGGCCCCCGGCCACGCTGGTCGAGGAGCAGGATGACCGTACCGGCGCGGCGTCGCAGGTACCCGTCGAGTCCAGTCACGTCCCGATCGGTGAGGGCATCCGGTGCGCCGACCACGATACAGGAAAAGAGGTCGAGCGCTGCGGCGTCATTCAGCGACTGCGGCACGACCCCGGCATCGCTGCTTACGCCTTTCGATGTGACGATACGACTCGAAAGGGCGAGCCGTTCGTCGCTCGCGATGGCGCGCCGAACGAACGTCGACTGCCACGAGGCCCTCGCATCGTAGAAAAGGACCGGTTGTGGTGTCGCGTCGATCGCGACCATCGCGTCGACATGATCGAGCTCGCTGCCACTCGCGTCCTGCGCCGCGATACGGATCACCGAACTGCCGCGCGGTCCGGCCACGAACTGCAGGTCGGTGCGACGAGTGCTGTCGTCGGCAGCTGCAGTGGTGTCGACCTGGTCCACCATCACGCCATCGATCGACAGCGTGAATCGTACGCGGGCGCCAGCCAGCCCTGTCGCGCGGGCGCTCACCGGAACCGCCGTGCGTGCGCCGGCCGGCACGGCGCGATCGAACTCGATACCGCCGAGCCGAATCGTGCGGTCAGGGCGGTGCGGTATGACGGCGGCGATCGCCGTGCCGAGTTCGCCCGCGCGCTGCGGCAGTGCAGATCCCACGAGTACCGTCGTGCCGGTGCCGGGGAATGGTGCGCGTGTGACCTGGAACTTGTGTGCGAGTGCGCGCGCCACGCGCTCGGTAAATGCAGCATCGCGGATACTGTCGACGCTCACCACCGCGACCGTCACGTGTGGCACGCGCGTCGCGATCACCTCGGGATCGATGCATGCGGCAACGGCGATGGCGATTGCCAGGCCGCGCGCGATGCGCTCACGCAACAGCGAACTCATGGGCCGCCGCGCAATCGCCGCGCCGCGTCGGCCGCGGCGCCGGCCATCGTGGCAGCATCACCGCGCCATGCAGTCGCGCGGGATGCGGGCGTCGCCTCCGCCACCATGTGCGAAAGGGCAAGTGCCGCGCGATTGAGGTGCGGCATGATGGAGCTGTTCTGATGGCGCGTTGTGGCGGCACCAGCACTGTCGAGCTCGGCTGCCACGCCGTGCAACGCCGCCGACGAGGGGTCGATCCGCAGCGCCTCCGACGCGAGTGCGGCGAGAGTTCCGGCGCCGCGGAGCGAGTCCCGACCTCCGGCGTTGATTACCGCTGTCAGCAGTCGCTGCAGCGATGCGATTCGCGCATCCTGCGCCGGACGCCCGGCCTCGCGCTTGTCGCGCGAGACATCGGCCAGCGTGCCCGTCAGCCGTCGCGTCATGTCGAGCCGCTCCCGCTGGGTCAATGCGCGCAGGATGAGACGGGTGTGCGCGAAGGTCTTCTCCAGCTGCGCCAGCGCCTCCTTCTCGTGCGTTACCGCCAGCGGCACGTCGGGGGTGGTGAGGGCCGCCGCCGCCCTGCTCATGGCGCGAATCGAGCTCAGCAGCGCGTTGCGACCCTGGTTCAACAGGCGCTGCATCGCAAGGTCGCCCTCGCCCGACGCTTCTGCCTCTTCGTTGAGGTCGCCGGCGGCATCGTCGACGCCGCCAACTTCCCCGCCCATCATGAACACGTACTCCGCGCGCACTCGCCGCTGCTCGACCGCGATGTCGGCGGCGACATTCCTGAACGAGTCGGCGGAGATCGATGGCTTGAGCGCGAGCAGCTTCTCCGTCTTCACGATCACCATCTGTTCACTCAGCGCGTAGCGCTCGACTTCCGGATCAACCTCGAATCCTGCCGCGGCAACTCCACCGGGGGCCGCCACCTCGGCGATCCACGAATCCGATTCCACCGCGTGGGCATCAGGACGGCCGTCGGCCGCCACAGCGCGGTAGACCACCATGTCACCGGGTTCGAGAGCCAGCGAATCCAGGCGCCACGATACCTGCGCCTTCCAGTGGGCCGCATCGGTACGGGTGATGTGAAGCGGCACTTCGCCATCGGTGAATGTGAAGCGCTCGCCCGAGCCCGAGACGCGCGTGTATCGCAGCCGCAACGATGCGAGGGCGTGGTCGTCGCTCGCCTCGATCGCGATCGCGACGCTCCGCTTGCCATCGGGGAGCCGGAGGTCTCGCGCCGGAGCCGTGATCTTCACGACCGGAGCGGCGTCCGGTGTCGCCGAAAGCGCAATGATGTGTCGCAGCCCGTCTCCCGCGCCCGGCGTGCTCGGCTGCAGCGCGACGAACGCATCCGAGTCGATCGGTACGTCGATGGCAAAGACGCCCGACGACGGCCGCAACAGGCGCGTTCCCGCCGGAGATGCTACCGTCAGTGTCGCCGCACCGGAATGAATCGTGAACCGGGCCCGCGATCCGGCCGGCGCCACGACACTGGCCGGATTGTGCAGCTTCGCCGGGGAAACACCCAGGTACGCAGGAGCACTGACCTCCACGTCTACTGCATCGATCTCCGCGAGGTCGCCGGTGCCGCTGGCGCCTCGCACTGTCGATGGTTTCTCCGTCGACAGGCTCGGTCGCGCGAGAACCAAACCCCAGACTGCAAGTACGACTGCCAGCGAAGTGACGGCGCCCCGAAACGGCAGCACACTGCCGAGTGGCAGCGACTGCGCCTGGCGCGCCGCGTCGCGAAACACCAATGAGTTCACGTATCCTGTATTCGCTGCGGGCCGTGCGAGCAGCTCCGCGGCGGTCACCAGGATGTTTTCGCACTCGGGCGCTCGCGCCTCGACGACGGCAGCGATCCGGCGTCGCTGCTGCCAGCCACGCACCGCGCCCACGGCGATGCCGACGCCGAGGAACCATGGCGTGTTCGCGAGCAGTGATTGGTGCACCAGCAGGCGGATCACCACCGCGACTGCGAGACCCGTCGCGACCCCGTGAAGCACGAGAAGCATCGTCATGCGCCACTGCGCCCTGCGCAGGAATGCCGAGACTGTCAGCTGGTCAGGCGACATCGTGCAACCCTGATGTCACTTGCGCCGGCGCGGCCCTGCGGCGGATGATCCACTCGATCAGCAACAGCACCAGCGCAGCAAGCCAGAACCACCGGCCATCCGGACTGTCCACCGTCATGCTGGGAGCCACACGGGCGCTGGCCCTGCGCTCAAGTGCCGCGAGCTCTGGTGGGGCGAGCCGCGCAGTGTCGCGCGCCGCAGCGTCAACCTGCGGGGTGAGCGCGCGTGCGGCAGCGACAATCAATGCACCGTCCGGGGGAGCCGCAGGGAAGAGGGCGAGACGGTCGCGACCGTTCATCGTGATCGACAGCGCCGAGAGCGCCTCGGCGCCGCGGTCGTCCCTGACCAGCACGATGCGCTTAGATGAATCGGTTGCGGCATGACCGAGTCGTGAGGTTCCCAGGTTGTGCCGCAGCCGTGCAATCACGTCGAGCATCCACAGGTCGGTAATCGGCCGCGCAGATGCGAGAAGTGATGCGCGTTGCGGGTCGCCGGGATAGATGATGACAACTCGACGCGTCGTGTCGCGAACGCGCGGCACGCCGACTGCCGATGCCGCCGCCCGTGCGACGGTCACGTTGAAGGCGTCGCCTGGACCAGCAAGGAGGTCAACACCGGCATCGGTCACTACCGACGCGGGCTCGCTCGTCCAGGCGATCTCGCCGTGATCGCCACGGCGATTGACACTCGCGACGACACCCCGCGGACCGTACGCCAGGTGTGTCGTATCGCGCGAAGGGACAGGAGCGTCCGCAATCGGCAGCAGCCGGACGCCAATTCCTGCCGGCAGTGACGTTAAGTCGCGCGGCGTGAAGGTGCCGCGCGGAAACCGCGAAATGATGGCAATCTCGCCGAGGCCGGAATGTTGCGAGAGCCACGCAGTGGCGCCGGCGATCATCGATGCGGGCGAGGAGGTCCACACAGTGGCGCTTATCGTGGCGGAATCCGCGAGTCGGTGAGCCACCGTGCGCGCTTCATCCATCCACGGCCGGCCAGTCGCGGTGAACGCGTTGCTGCCACTGGTATCCACGATGACGGCACGGATGAAATCCCGCGTCGAACCATTGGTCGCCGGCTCACCGAACCGCGGCCGGGCGAGCGCGGCCACCGCCGCCAGCACGATGCCGATTCGCACCACCAGGAGGAGGAGGTCGTGCAGTCGCGTGCGCTGCGTCGGCAGTGGACGCGTCGTGCTGATGAAGCGCAGCGAAGGGAACGGCAGCCGGCGTGCCCGCCCACGGCCGAGGAGGTGGATGACGATCGGCAGCAGCACGAGGACGCCCCCGCTCAGGATCCACGGAGCGCCCCAGGTCATGGTGCGACGCCCGCGCCACTTCGGCGCAGGAGAAATGCGCGGAGCGAGTCCTCCGGGGCGATCGCCGTGCTGAGCAGGGCGTAGTCGATCCCCGCAGCCAGCGCCTCGCGCCGGCATCGCGCATGGAAGTCGCGCACCGCTTCGTGGTATCGCCCGGCGATGTCGGTGACGTCGGCTTTCTGGCGAGCGCCGGTCTCGAGGTCCTCCAGTTCGACCTGGCCGGTGTACGGCAGTTGCAGTTCATCGGCAGACGTGAGTTGCAGCATGATCGCGTCGTGTCCGTAGCGCACCACACGTCGCAGCTCGCGCTGAGTCGCGGATTCGGCGTCGTAGAAATCCGAGATCACGATCAGCAGCCCGCGGCGGGGCATCAGCTGCGCGGCGCGCGAGATCACTCGCACCGGTTCGAACGCGCCGCCGGGACGCAGCGTCTGCAGGCGCGCCAGCAGCGAGCGAAGATGCAGCCGCCCTCCGCGCGTCGGCAGGTAGGAGAGCTCGCCATCGGTCATCGTCATCAGCCCCGGCATGTTTCCCTGGCCGGAAACGAGATACGCGAGCGCTGCGGCGACAAGCGCGCCGTAGCTGAACTTGGAGATGCCATCCGTGGGAAACGCCATTGATCCACTGGTGTCGAGCACCAGCATCACGGACAGGTTGGTGGTTTCCTGGAATTGGCGGGTGTAGAGCCGGTCGCTGCGACCGAAGAGTTTCCAGTCGAGGTACTTGAGGTCGTCGCCGGCGCGGTAGGGACGGTGCTGGCGAAATTCGGTGCTGAAGCCATGAAACGGCGAACGATTGCCGCCCGCGCGCAACCCTTCGACAATCCGGCGCGCCGCGAGCTCGAGATCATCGATGGCGGCGACGAGTTCGGGTTTCAGCACGCTGTCGCCCGGAAACCCATCGCCGCCCTCAGGGCGACCGACTCACGGCCTGACACTCTCCAGCAGCTTGCGGATGACTGTCTCGGACGACACCGCGTCAGCCTCCGCCTGGAAGTTGACGAGCAGGCGATGACGCAGCACTGGCAGTGCAACGCTGGTGACATCGTCGGGCGACGGAACGGTTCGGCCGTCGAGCAGCGCCGCGGCCTTGGCGCCGAGCACGAGATTCTGCCCGGCGCGCGGACCGACGCCCCACCGCACCCAGTCGCGCACCGCGGCGGGAGCGCTCGGATCCCCCGGGCGCGTTGCACGAGTCAGTCGCAGGGCATAGTCCACCACGTTGGCCGCAGCGGGAAGCTCGCGCACCAGCCGGCGCGCTCCTTCCAGCTCCACGCCGGTGGAGACGTGCCGCGCGCCATGCGCAGCGCCCGTGGTCGTCTCGGCCAGGATGCGCCGCTCATCCTCGATCTCCGGATAGTCGATCACCACGTTGAACATGAAGCGATCGAGTTGCGCTTCCGGAAGCGGATAAGTCCCTTCCTGCTCGATCGGGTTCTCGGTCGCGAGCACGAAGAGCGGACGCTCCAGCTCGTGCCGCACGCCGCCGATCGTCACCTGGAACTCCTGCATCGTTTCGAGGAGCGCCGCCTGGGTGCGCGGCGGCGTGCGATTGATCTCGTCGGCGAGGATGATGTTGGCGAACACCGGCCCCGGAATGAAACGCACGATGCGCTTGCCGGTGCTCACGTCCTCTTCGATGACTTCGGCGCCGAGAATGTCGGCCGGCATCAGGTCCGGCGTGAACTGGATGCGGTTGAAGCGCAGCGACACTGCGTCGGCCAGCGTCTTGATGAGCAGCGTCTTGGCGAGGCCTGGCACCCCGCGCAAAAGACAGTGGCCGCCGGCAAAGAGGCAGGTGAGGATTTCGCGGCGCACCTGGTGCTGCCCAATGATCACCTGGCCGATTTCGCTGTCGAGCCGACTCGCCAGCGCCACCGCGTCCTCGAAGCTCAGCATCCCCCCGTCACGCTCGATCAACTCATTCCTCCAGCGCGAGCGCGCGCGAGGCAACCGTGTCGAGGTCGCCGCCGAGGGCATCCATCTTGGTCTGGAATCGGCAGTCGATGATCAGCAATCCGATAACGTAGACGGCGAGGTTTGCGCCGAAGATGATGCGAAACAGGAGCGGGTACGGATACCAGAGGCCGAAGTAGAGAACGAACCGCTTGAACCCCGGATCGAATCGTGACTTCTTCTCGATCGACGTCACCAGCGCGATCGCAACGAGCGCCAGCGCGACCCAGCCGATTGACACCCAGCCGCCCGCGGCGAAGGCCACAAAAATCGCGGCTTCGGCGATGCGATCGCAGATCATGTCGAGGCGGTGGCCTTCGGGGGAAGCGAGACCGTAGAGCCGCGCGACCCCGCCGTCGAAGCCGTCAAGAAGCTGGCTTGCCGCCATCAGGATCAGCCCGGCCTGCAGTCGCTGCATCGCGATCGCCGCGGCGGCCGCGAGACTCAGCGCCAGCGCCAAATACGTGATGGCCGCGGGGGAAAGCCTGAGCCCTTCGTGCAGCAACCGGTAGATCGGCCGCAGCGCCCGGTCGGCTATCGCAGTAGGAGAGCGATCAGCGCGCACAATGCGGCTCCGAATACACAGATTTCCTTCGTCTTGTCGGGAATCGAGAGCAACCAGCCGCGCGTCACCCATTTCGAATACGGATAGAGCGGCATCTTCTCGTATTGCACCGAATAGTCGATCAACAGGTGCAGGAAGAAGAAGAACGCAGGCACCCACGTCCCCAGGGCAAAGCAGAGCGGAATGATCCAGAAGAACGCGACCGGTTCCTGCAAGGAGGAGCGCCAGTAGTAGCCCCGCTTGTCCTTGAGCCCGATCGCGCGATAGTAGTACGGTGCCTTGATGAGGTGATCGAGATCCTGTGCGACACCAAATGCGTACGCCAGTGGCACGTCGCTCCCATGCAGGTGCAGGAGCTTGACCCCGACGGTCGTTACCAGGATGTGGGTGAAGATGGTCAAGAAGGATCCAGGAAATGGTCGGTTGAGCGGGGTGGAATATACCCGCCGCCAACCCCGGGGAGGGTGACTCCCGCCCCGTTCTCGGCGATACTTCACGCCAATGCCACGATCAATTCGCGCTGTCGCCCTGCTCGCCGCCATCGCCGTGCTCGCCGAGTGCACGCCACCCTCGACGATCGGCGGCGCTGTCGGACGGGGTCAGCCCGCCACGCCGATCAAGCACCTCGTCATCATCTATGGCGAGAACGTCTCGTTCGATCACTACTTCGCCACCTACCCGGTGGCCGTCAATCCACCGGGAGAGCCGCGATTCCTCGCCGCAAGGGGCACCCCTGCAGTCAATGGCCTGCGCGGCGACCTGCTGACGAAGAATCCCAACTTCCTCAACTCCATCAACGCCGCCGCGGCGGCCAATCCGTTTCGCCTCGACAGGACGCAGGCAGCCACCGCCGACCAGAGCCATGCCTACGCCGCCGAGCAGCGTGCGTATCACGACGGCAAGCTCGATCTCTTCCCACGCTACACCGGCAAGGCAGGGAGCGGTGGCGTCGGCGCGTTCAATACTGCCGGGTTGGTGATGGGGTACTACGACGGCAACACCGTAACGGCGATGTGGAACTATGCGCAACGCTTCGCCATGAGCGACAATGCGTACGGTGACCAGTACGGTCCGTCGACGCCGGGGGCGCTGAACCTGGTCTCGGGGCAGACGAACGGCATGAAGATGGTGGTCGGCACCGCTGGCTCGGGCGCGATTGCCGACGGGCACGGCGGACTGACCATGATCGGCGACATCGACCCTGCCAATGATCCGTGCTCGAGCAAGGCGCGCACCGCCATGATGACCGGCCGCAATATCGGCGATCTCCTCAACGCCGCCGGCGTGTCGTGGGGATGGTTCCAGGGTGGATTCGACTTGACGGCTGTCAACCCGAACGGCACCACCGACTGCAAGCGGTCGACCTTGTCACCGGAAACACACAAGGCAGAGATCGATTACGTGCCGCACCATGAGCCATTCCAGTATTACCCGAGCACCGCGAACCCCGCGCACACGCGGCCGACGTCGCTGCGGGCCATCGGGAGCGCACAGGATGGCGGCGCGAATCATCAGTACGATATCAATGATTTCTTCGCGGCAATCCGGGCGGGAAATTTTCCCGCCGTGTCGTTCCTCAAGGCGCCGGCCTTCCAGAACGGCCACGCCGGCAACTCCGATCCGCTCGACGAGCAGCAATTCATCGTCACCGTGATCAACATGCTGCAGCAGCAGCGCGAATGGGAAAGCACCGCCGTCATCCTCGCATACGACGATTCCGATGGATGGTACGATCACCAGATGGCGCCAGTGACCAACGCCTCGTTTGATTCGCTCGCCGACCAGCTCAACGGTCCCGGCCTCTGCGGCGTCAAGGGACGCACGCCACAGCTGCGTGGCGTGGCCGTCGACCGGCCGGTCAACGGGCGTTGCGGTCCGGGCACGCGGCAACCGCTGCTCGTCATCTCGCCGTGGGCTCGTCGCAACTACGTCGATCACGCGCTGGTGACGCAGTCCTCGATCCTCAAGTTCATCGAGGACAACTGGCTCGCCGGCGAACGCATCGGTGGCGGTTCGTTCGATGCTGGAGCCGGGCGCATCGACGGGATGTTCGACTTCACCGATCGTCATGCCTCGCCGTTGTATCTCGATCCCATCCTCGGCACGGTTCTGTCGTCTCCCCCGAAGGTCTCGCCACGCTGATCAGGCGGAGGCCCGCTGCAGCGATCGCTGGCATTCTCGCTATCGCGCTGCTCCTGGGAGTTCTGCTCAGGGCCCGCAGCATGTCGGGCGTCAATCCGCACCCGGTCTCACTCCTTCGCCCGCAAGTCGCGGCGCTTACCCCCGTTGCCCTGCTGGGAGAGGCGCTCTTCCACGACACCACCCTCTCAGCATCGGGCCACGTGTCGTGCGCGAGCTGCCACAGCGCCAGCGCGTATCATGCCGCTGTCGGCGCCACGCCTGGACACCTGGCCGGTCGAGTCACCGGCGTGGTGACGATGCGCGCAGTCCCGAGCATTCGCTACCTGTTGGTCGTGCCCAATTTTTCCATCGGCCCCGATGAAGGCGAGGAGAATGTCGACCTCGCCGCGAGGGCACGCTCCGCTGCCGGCGCCCCGCGTGATGCAAAGCATGCCGGCAGTGCCCAAGGCCCGACGCTGGTACCGCGCGGAGGACTCTTCTGGGACGGCAGGGTCAACACGCTGCAGGATCAGGCGATGGGGCCGCTCTTCAATCCGGCGGAAATGTCAAATCGCGACGTCGCTTCCGTCGCCGCGCGAATTCGCGCGAGTCATGCGCCGCTGCTGAAACAGCTCTTCGGCGCTCCCGCACTGGAGTCGCCGCAGCGGATCGTCGATGAAGCGATGTTTGCCGTCGCGCGCTACCAGCTCGAGGACTCCTCCTTCCATCCGTATTCCAGCAAGTACGATTTCTACCTGGAAGGGAAGGCCACGCTCAGCAGCGAAGAGCTTCGCGGCCTGCAGGTCTTCGAGGATCCGGCGCGAGGCAACTGCGCCGCCTGCCACGTCAGCCGCCCCGACGCCAGCGGCAATCCGCCCCCCTTTACCGATTTCCAGTACGAGGCGCTCGGCGTGCCGCGCAACGATTCGCTTGGCGTCAATCGCGATCGCTCGTATTTCGACCTGGGACTCTGTGGCCCGCTGCGCACCGACCTTGCGGCGGAGAAACAGTACTGCGCCATGTTCCGGACACCGTCATTGCGCAACGTCGCGACACGCGCGGTGTTCTTTCACAACGGTGGCGCAACGTCGCTGGAACAGGTGCTGGCGTTCTACAATTTCCGCGACACGCGCCCGGAACGGGTTCACCGGAAGATGCCTGGCGGCGCACTCTCGATGTTTGACGACGTCCCCGAGCCGTACCGGGTCAACATCGACGTCAGCGATCCGCCGTTCAACCGCACGCGCGGTTCGAAGCCCGCAATGACTGACGCCGAGATGCGCGCGGTGGTCGCCTTCCTTCGCACCCTGACCGACGGCTACTCCGTTACGCGGTAGACGCTCCAGATTTCGGTCCGCGAAACCCAGTGCCCCACGTTGAATCGCAGCACCCACGCGGGAAATCCCCGGAACACGCGGACTGCGTGCAGCGGCGAAATGTCGGGCGACGCCACGGCGTGACGCTGAAGCAGCAGGTCGCCCGGCTGCAGCGACATTCCGCTGCCGCGAAGTGAATCCAGCGACGGAACGCTCACGACGCGAAGCGATGGCGGCTCGTAGAAGTTCGGGCGCAGCGCGCCCATGTGATACGGGCTCTCGCGCTCCGCGTACAGCACGCCGTCATGCGCAATTCGCTCGTGATAGATCGCGGACAGCCCCGCGACGAACTGCTGCGCGGGTCGCGTCGCAACCCAGCAGAGCGCCAGCGTGTTCATCACTCCGAGCGACACGGCCATGCGCCCAGGCCACCGCCCGGTCGGCTTCAGCGCATCCCATCCCGCCGCCACGAGCGCGACGAAGGGAACGACGACTGGAAAGAGGAATCGCAGCTCCTTGTGCGCCACGAGGGCGTGCGCTGCGACGAACGCGGTCAGCAACCACACGATCGCCGTGTCGCGCTGGCGCCACCAGCCCGCCGCGAAACAGCCGAGGAGTGCCAGCGAGATCGGCGGAATGAGCGCCACCGTAACGCGGGGCAGGTAGTACCACCACGGCGACACACCGAACGTTGCCGCCTTTCCTTCGATGATGTTCGAGGAGAAATACGTCCACGGCGTGAAGACGAAGTGGCCGTAGAGCCACCGGTCGCCCAGCGCGCCAATCGAGAGCGCTGCGAGTCCTCCGAGGATCATGACGCCGAGCGATCGCGTGCGGATCCGCCGTCGCGCGAGGAGCCACGCGCCGAGCCCCACGACGGCAAAGCCCGCCTGGAAGCGGAAGTCGATCGCCAGCCCGAGGAGGAATCCCGCCACCAGGTACTCGCGCGGGGTGCGCTCGCCATCGGTGACGACGAGCGGCAGGAGCGTAAGTGCCCCCACCAGCGCCAGGGACGACCAGTTTTCCGAGGAGAAACGAACGCTCAGGAACGGCATGAACCAGAGGAGTGACAGCGCAAGCAGGGTGGTGCGGCCGGTATGCTGGCCGAGCGTTGCGCCGATGCGCCGGGCAAACCGGCGATAGATCACGAATGCGAGCCCGCCGCTCAGCACTCGCAACACCGTCGCGGCAATGAACGGATCGGTCAGCCCGAGCGCGCGAAGCGTGCCGATGACCGCCGTCGCAATGGCGGGCTGGAGCCCATTGCGGATCTCCGCGGCAAACTCCCACGGCAGGTCGCTCGCCGGGCTCAGTCCCAGCTTGTAGCCGGCAAACTCGAGGAGCTGGAAGTGCTCGTCGAGGTGATAGAACCCCTGGCTGCAGAGCGCCGTCACCAGGAGGATCACGAGGGAGACAATGGCCTGGCGGCGCGGCGGCCAGTGACGGGGATTCACGGTACCCAAGGATAGCGCCGCGGCTGCCGATTGCGCGGATGGAGCGAGGACATAGATTATCTATCCCATAGACCAACTGTTTCCCGGGCGGTGCATGCCAGAATCCCCGAAGCGCGATCTCCTCCCCGGCACCCTCGAGATGCTGGTGCTCAACACGCTGACGCACGGGCCGATGCATGGCTACGGCATAGCCCAGCACATCCAGCGCCTGTCGCGCGACGTGCTGCAGGTGGAAGAGGGATCGCTCTATCCCGCGCTGCAGCGCCTCCGCCAGAACGGCCTCGTCAAGGCCGAGTGGGGGATGACTCCCAACAACCAGCGGGCGCGCTACTACACCATCACCGCCGCCGGCCGCAAGCAGCTCGGCGAACAGCAGGCGGGCTTCGCCGAACTGGTGCGCGCCATCACGCAGGTGATGAAACCGGCGTGATCCGCAGCGTGCGGGCACTCTGGACCCGGCTGCGCGACTGGATGCAACGCGATCGCCTCGACCGCGAGCTGGACGAGGAACTCAGGTTCCACCAGGCGATGATCGCGCGCGATGCAGGCGCGCACGGATCTCGTCGCCTCGGCAATCTCACCCGGTTGCGGGAGGAGGTGCGCGCCATGTGGGGCTTCGCCTGGCTCGAAGTGATGGAGCAGGACGTGCGCTACGCGATTCGCGGACTGCGGCGCAGTCCCGGCTTTGCCGCGACCGTGATCATCACCCTCGGTCTCGGCATTGGCGCGAACGTCGGGATGTTCTCCGTCGTCGACCGGTTGATGATCCGGCCGCTCGCCTATCTCCGCGACCCCGGCACCGTGCACCGAGTGTACCTCAAGTATTTCGATCGCGGGCGCGAATTCACCGATGGTACGTCGCTCGAGTACAAGCGCTACCTCGAACTCAAGTCCGGCACGAGCAGCTTTGCCCAGTCGGCCGCGTTTGCGCAGCGCGAACTGGCCGTGGGAGTCGGGGAAGACGCCAGGGAGCGCCAGGTCGCCACGGTGAGTGCTTCATTCTTCGATTTCTTCCGTGCCCAGCCGGTGCGCGGCCGCTTCTTCTCTGCCGATGAGGACGTCACCCCGCGCGGCGCGGATGTCGCGGTGATCAGCTACAACTGCTGGCGCGCGCACTTTGGCGGGCGCGACGATGTCATCGGCCAGACACTGCAGGTGGGCAACATTCCCGCGCGGATCATTGGCGTGGCGCCGCGCGGATTTGCGGCTGTCGAAGATGATCAGCCGGCCGAGGTGTTCATTCCGATCACCACGTACGCCGGGTCGCAGCCGGACCAGATGAATGAGTACGCCACCACCTTCCACTGGGGCTGGATGGCGATGCTGGTGCGTCGCAAGGCTGGTGTCAGCGTCGATGCCGCCAATGCCGACCTCAGTCGCGCCTATCTGGCCAGCTGGAACGCGGAGCGCGCGGCGGAGCCGTCGCTGGCGCCGGCGTCCGATGCGAAACCGCGAGCGGTCGTTGGCGCCGTGCGCCGGGCTGGCGGGCCCGATCCCGGATTGGAATCGCGCACCGCTCTCTGGACTTCCGGGGTGGCGCTCATCGTGCTGCTGATTGCCTGCGCAAATGTCGCCAACCTGCTCCTCGCTCGCGCGCTCCGCCGCCGCCGCGAGATCGCCGTGCGCCTCGCCCTCGGCGTGTCCCGCCGTCGCCTGACAGTGCAGTGCCTCACCGAGAGCCTCATGCTCGCGCTCGCCGCAAGCGTCGCCGGAATTGCGGTGGCGGACGTCAGCGGCGCCGCCCTCACGCACCTCTTCGTCAGCGATGCGGAGGTCGTGCCGGTCATCACCGACTGGCGGGCGATCGGCTTTGCCGTCGCCACCGCGCTGGTCGCCGGCATCGTGACGGGCCTTGCCCCAGCGTGGCTCGCCGGCCGAGGTGAACTTGCCGCGACGCTCAAGGCAGGCGCCCGCGAAGGGAGTTATCAGCGATCGTGGATCCGGTCGATGCTGCTGGTCTCGCAGGCCGCGCTGTCCGTGATGTTGCTCGTCGGCGCCGGTCTGTTCGTGCGGAGCCTCAACCGCGCCCGTTCGATGCGCCTGGGGTTCGATCCTGATCAGGTCCTGCTCGTCAACGAAAACCTGCGCGGCATGCAACTCGGTGACACGGCGAAGATCGTCCTTGGCCGGCGCTTGCTCGAAGGCGCGCAACGGATTCCCGGCGTCGAACACGCAACGTGGACGGGGAGTGTGCCGTTCTGGAGTTCGTCGTCGATGCAGTTCTTCGTTGCCGGCATCGATTCGGTGCGGCGGCTGGGGCGCTTCACCTACTATGCGGCAACGCCCGATTTCTTCGCCACGATGGGCACCCGCATCCTCCGCGGTCGCAGCTTCACCACTGCCGACGATGCGAATGCGCCAGGAGTCGCCGTTGTCAGCGAGAAGATGGCTTCCGTACTCTGGCCGGGACGGGATGCGCTGGGGCAGTGCATGCGAATTCGCGCCGACACCATGCCGTGCACCACCGTGATCGGCATCGCAGAAAATGCAGCGCAGCGGTCGCTCGCCGATGACGATGCCCGCATGCAGTACTACCTGCCGATCGAGCAGTTCCACCCCGAGGCCGGTTTCGCGCTGCTGCTCAGGGTGCGCGGTGATCCTGCTCGGGTCGCCGAGAACATCAGGAAGCAGCTGCAGGGGATCATGCCGGGGGCGAGCTATCTCACGGCGCAACCGCTCGCAGCGATCGTGTCCGGCGTCCGCCGTTCGTGGCAGGTGGGTGCGACGATGTTCGTCGCGTTCGGCGGACTCGCGCTCCTTGTCGCCGCGGTGGGCCTGTATGGAGTGATCTCCTACAACGTCGCGCAGCGCACCCATGAACTGGGTGTGCGCGTCGCACTCGGCGCGCAGCGCCGCGACGTGGCGCGCCTGGTGATCGGCAGTGGGCTGCGCGTGACCGCTGCCGGGGTCTGCGCCGGCTGCGCGCTCGCACTGCTGGCCGGCAGCGCGGTCGAGCCGCTCCTCTTTCACGAATCGCCGCGCGACCCGGTCGTCTTCGTGGCTGTGTCGGGGTTGCTGCTCGCCGTTGCGCTTGCGGCGACCGCCGTGCCGGCGCAACGTGCCTCGCGCGCCGATCCCAATCTCGCCCTGCGATCAGAATAGCACGCGAACAGCTCAACGCTGGTGGGAAAGCGCCAGTTTCGCGCCGAATCCGATCAGCACCACGCCCGTGATCCGGTCGAGCATTCGCGCGACCTCCGGCCGCCGCAGCCACCGCGACAGCTGTTGCGTGGCACGCGCCAGCACGGCAAACCAGAGCAGTCCCTCCAGGGCGTGGATCAGCGCGAGCAACACGCTGAACGCGGCGACCGGCGCGTTCGCCGGAACGAACTGCGGCAGGAGCGTGATGTAGAACACACCGACCTTCGGATTGAGCGCGTTCGTCATGAACCCGCGTACGAACCAGCGAGATGCAACGGTGCGCGGCTCTCGTGGCGGAGCGTCGTCCTCCGGGGACGGTGCGCGGTGCCGCGCACCGGCGAGCATGGTGGCGCCCAACCAGACGAGGTACGCCGCACCCGCCGCGCGCAGTATGCTGTACGCCAGCCGTGAAGCACTGAGCAGTGCTCCGAGGCCGACCGACGCCGCAACTCCCCAGGCGAGACAGCCGAGGCATATCCCGAGCGCGGCGAGCATCGCACGACGTGGCCCCTCGACCATTGCCGTGCGCAGCACGAGCGCAGTATCGAGGCCGGGAGTAATGGTGAGGATCGCCGCAGTGGCGGAGAAGGCGATGAGAGATTGGGTGGTGGTCACGAAGGGTCCCGGCGGAGTTTGACAAGAATAGTGGAGCGCGCCCCGCAGGCCGGATGGCTGGTCCCCACAGCCCATAGCCCATAGCCCCCAGCCAACAGCCAATAGCATGATAATGCTGCTTATAAGCAGCAAAGAACTGGGAATCTTGCGTTGAAGCCAGCTATAGCTATCATTGTACATGGCCAACAACGATGACTATACCAGCCATCTTGATCAGGAGATCCTCGTCGACTTGGGCGCCCGGCTCCGGGCTGCCCGGCTGCAGGCGAACCTGACCCAGGACGACGTCGCGGCGCGCGCAAGCCTGAACCGTGCGACGGTTGCCAACGCGGAGGCGGGGCATGACCCGCGCCTCGGCACCGTGGTTCGCATCCTTCGCGCAATCGGACGGCTCGACGCGCTGCACGGATTTCTCGTCACGCCAACGGTCTCGCCGATGCAACTGCTGCGCAGCGCCGGTCGCCCGCGGCAACGCGCCAGCCGCAAGCGTGATGGCTGAGGGGTACGCGCTCGCCCGGGTCCTCATCTGGGGCCGGCAGGTTGGCGCGATCAGCGAGGACGCCGACGGCGTCATCACCTTCGAGTACGACC